>JADHED010000093.1_pt1 | contig 124274 bp, 109 predicted proteins | sample 8952041 | NCBI WGS metagenome assembly JADHED01 (sample SAMN16124423, study PRJNA663239) | bioreactor sludge metagenome | isolation source: sludge (control) | place: India:Bengaluru | collected 2018-09-08 | reverse complement strand
TTACGGCGTGGACTACCAGGGTATCTAATCCTGTTTGATCCCCACGCTTTCGTGCCTCAGCGTCAGTATCGCCTTAGTAAGCTGCCTTCGCAATTGGTGTTCTGTGCCATATCTAAGCATTTCACCGCTACACGGCACATTCCGCCTACTTCAAGCGCACTCAAGAGCGCCAGTATCAATGGCAATTCCACAGTTGAGCTGCGGGCTTTCACCACTGACTTAACGCCCCACCTACGCACCCTTTAAACCCAATGAATCCGGATAACGCTTGCACCCTTCGTATTACCGCGGCTGCTGGCACGAAGTTAGCCGGTGCTTATTCCTCCGGTACCGTCAACCCAGGACACGTCCTGGGGTTTCTTCCCGGTTAAAAGCAGTTTACAACGCGTAGCGCCTTCTTCCTGCACGCGGCATGGCTGCGTCAGAGTTGCCTCCATTGCGCAATATTCCTCACTGCTGCCTCCCGTAGGAGTCTGGTCCGTGTCTCAGTACCAGTGTGGGGGATAACCCTCTCAGGCCCCCTAACGATCGTAGCCTTGGTGAGCCGTTACCTCACCAACTAGCTAATCGTGCGCATGACCATCCTGTACCGCCGGAGCTTTCAAAACAAGGTGATGCCACCTCGTTTATTATGGAATATTAGTCCGGATTTCTCCGGGTTATCTTCCAGTACAGGGCAGGTTCCATACGTGTTACGCACCCGTGCGCCGGTCGCCGCCAATGTATTGCTACATCGCGCTGCCCCTCGACTTGCATGTGTTAAGCCTGCCGCTAGCGTTCATCCTGAGCCAGGATCAAACTCTCCATTGTAAATGTTCGTTCGATCTGGTTCTTGACGAGGTCTCTCATGTTGATCTTTGCGATCACAAGGACACCTGCTGTTCTCAGTATTGGACAATAAGTCAAAGAACTGTATGGTTCGGAGCACAAAGCCCCTATCCAATCGTATTCAGTTCGTTCAGCGCCTCCCGTTCACTGCGGACATTTCCGCGAGAGGGACGGCAAAAGTAGTGTGATATTTCTTGTCTCCAAGTGATTGTTGAAAAATTTATTTTTCAATCTCACCTCACTCACACCACTGTCCTCCTTTCAGAGGCGCTTTCAAAGAACGTTTCCCGTTTGGGGCTGCAAATGTAGATCCTTTTTCATTCCCCACAACATTTCGTTGAAATTTTATTTCAACTCTTTCTAGCGGGCCTCCACATCACAGCCTTTTTCGAGGCGTTTTCTAAAGAACGTTTCCCGTTTGGGGCTGCAAATGTAGCTGGACTTTCGATCGAAACAACACCTGGGCTGAAAATATTTCAGGAAAATAGCTCAGGGCGTGCTCGAAGAGACAGGTATCACCTTGCCGTTGAAGAGGTTATGTCCGTACAAAGAAAATTCAGCGATGAATCGTCCCATGTCCTCAGCTGTAGCCGCAGCCTTGAATCCGGGGAATGCATGGCGGAGCATGTCGGTATCCACCGAACCCAGTGCCAGGCAATTGCTCCGGATGCCCTGGTCCTTGAACTCTTCCGCAAGGCATTGGGCCATGCACGCCAATGCCGCCTTGCTGGCGCTGTAGGCCACCAACCCGGGGAACTTGGCGGAATCCTGGAAACCTCCCATGCTCCCGATATGTACGATGTGGCCCGGTGGATCGCCAGCGAGCATGGGGGCAAGGGCTTGCGCCAGTTCCAGCGGTGCGATGGCGTTGGTGAGGAAGACCTTCTCCAACGCAAGGCGCTGATGGGTGCCCATTTCCGCCTTATGCAGCACGCCTGCGTTGTTCACCAGCGCATGCAGTCTGCGATCGCCGATGTGTCCACGCAGCCGCATCGCCGCTTCGGTGGCCTGGAGGTCCAACGGAAAGCATTCAAGGCGCGCCTCGGCTTCTACGCTATTCCGTAATCCGGTCAGGTCGCGGGACACGGCGATCACCCTAGTGCCGGGGTGACCCAAGAGCGCTTTCACCGTAGCTGCTCCCACTCCCCTTCCTGCGCCGGTCACCACGACCAGCCGTTCTCCTGTATTCATCCTATCCTGCGTTGTTCGGAACTTAGTTTTGGCGCTGACCACTCTTCCGCACTCGCATTCAAAAGTATGGGCATGTTCAACTGGGCCGACCATGATCTCTTCCTGAACAACACCGGTACGCAATGGTTCGAGGCCGGGCTGGTGCTTGGCATCGGCTGGCTGTTGGGCAAGCTGATCTCCTGGCTTGGTTCAACGTTGTTGTTGAAAGTCACGGCGCGTACGAAGAGCACCACGGACGACGAACTGATCGCCACGTTACGCAAACCGTTGGTGACCTTGGTGAGCTTGCTGTCCCTGGTCGCAAGCTATCAACGCCTGACAACGCCTGAGGGTTTGGATCGATGGATGACGCGCTTCTTCCATGTTTCCATCGCGCTGGCCATGACCTGGGCAGTGGTCCGTGTGGTGGACACCCTGCTCGGGGCCTTGCGCCGGAGCCGGGTGGAGCGCGGAGACGACCATCAGGCTGCGCAGTTCATTCCGGCGGTACGCAGTTCGATCAAGGTGCTGATCTGGGGTTTGGGTGCCGTGGTGGCCCTGAACAACGCCGGGTATGATGTGGGTGCACTGCTGGCCGGCATCGGGATCGGCGGTCTGGCCTTGGCCATGGCGGCGAAGGATACGTTGGCCAACATCTTCGGAGGAGTGACGGTGTTCACGGACAAGCCATTCCGGGTGGGTGATCGGATCCGCCTGAGCGGGTACGACGGTACGGTGGAGGAAGTGGGACTGCGCAGCACCCGGATCCGCACGCTGGAAGGGCCGATGCTGGTGGTGCCGAACATCAAATTCACGGATAGCATCCTGGAGAACGTGAGTCAAGAACCCTCGCGCCGAGTGCGGCATGAGCTGGGTTTGGTGTACGATACCTCCAAGGAGAAGATGCAGGAGGCCATTGCCATTCTCGGCGCGATCGTACGGGAGCATCGCGAGGATCTGGAAGTGGAGCATGTGGCCTACTTCAACGCCTTCAAGGATTCGTCATTGAACATCGTATTCGTGTACCATATCCGCAATGGCAAGGCCCTGTTCGATGTGCAGACCAAGATCCACCTGGAGGTCTTGTCCCGATTCCGGAGCGCTGGTCTGGAATTCGCCTATCCGACCCAGGTGCAGATCGGGGTGGACGGCGGGAAATGACCCCTTATGGGGCGTGGAACCGGGATCAGCCCTTCTTGGTTCGCTTCTTCCTGCGCACTTCCCGTTCGGATCGGCGCTGTTCCTCGCGTTCGATCGCGGCCTTTCGGCGCGCCAGGACCTCGGGATCGAGGACATCGCCCACGTTATCCATTTGCCGGAGCACCCACTGCTGCCGGCCGCGGATATAACCAGATGGGTTGCTGCAACTGAAGCGGCGAGGTGCAGGCAACGTGGCGGTGATGAGGGCGGCCTGCTGGCGGGTGAGCTTGGATGCAGGTCTACTGAAACAGCGCTGTGCGGCGGCCTCGGCACCGAACACACCCTTGCCCATTTCCGCGACATTGAGATAGACCTCGAGGATACGCTTCTTGGTCCAGATCAATTCGATGAGGATGGTGAACCAGGCCTCCAGGCCCTTCCGGACGTAGGTTCGGCCGGGCCACAGGAACACGTTCTTGGCGGTCTGCTGGCTGATGGTGCTTCCGCCCTTGATGCGCTTGGCGTTCTTGTTCCGTTGGTACGCGCGCTGCATGGCCTCCCAAGAGAACCCGGAGTGTGTCATGAACCGCTGGTCTTCGGAGGCGATGACGCTCAGTGGCATGTTCCGCGAGATGTCGGCAAGGTCCACCTGAACGCGGCTAAAGGATGGCTGCTCCCGTGCCTGTTGGGCCATGACCCACGTGACCGGCGGGCCCACCAGACCAAGCAAGGCGGTCCAGAGGATGGTGACGACCAGGAACCAGAAGACTGACACACCGATCCAACGAAAGGTGACGCGCACAACAGCCATGGTGCAAAAGAACGATACGTCGGTTCAACCCTGGCATCGATGAATGGATGGGGTTTCGTGGATCGAACCAAGCCGGTGGTGGGCGACCGCAAACGACCGCTGAGCGGCCCTACCCCACCCCGTTGATCGGCCCGGCCAACGAGCAGCGTTGCTCCGCCGCCCCTTGCCCATCGGTGGGGCCACCGGCCATGACGCGCCTCACTCGGACCGCATGTTCCTGAACTTGAGATAATAGAGCACTTGGGAGAGCCCGCCGAAGATGGCGGCACCCACCAGCGGGGGGAGTACGGATCCACCTTCATCCGTAGGGTTCATAACATGCTCTTTGAACAGCCAGCCGAGCATGAGCCCGATGCCGATACCCATCCACAGCAAGCCGTTGCGCAAGGTCTTGTGGGGTTCTGGGTCTGAACGGAACGTCTCTGGTGTGAGCCCCTTGTCGATCATGCTCATCCGTTCGCGATGCCTGGCGGAATAGATGATGTAGACGATGCCGAACGCCGAAAGCACGGGTACCACGATCGCTACGATGGGGATGAGGATGTCTTCCATGGGTTCTATGGTGTGTTTGGTTGCCGGTTCGAGTTGGTGGGCATCGGAAAGGATGCCTGTTCCATCTGACGCCGCCATCGGCTTGCCGGTTACGATCCCTGTTCGCCGCTCATCCTTGATCCTTTGGAAAAGGTACCGGCCGAATATCACTTTGTAACCGGAGCCCCTTCCACCCACGTCCAATAGCCATCTTGCCGTGGACCACTCCGAGCTCATCTCCAGGATCCTGCAAGGCGACAGCCATGCCTACGCGGACCTGGTGCGTACCTACCAACGGATGGTGTACACGGTATGCCACCGGATACTGCGCAACGCACAGGATGCCGAGGAGGCCACCCAGGACACTTTCGTGAAGGCATATCAGCACCTTGCCGGATTCGGAGGGAACGCCAAGTTCAGCACCTGGTTGTACAGCATAGCCTTCCGAACGGCGGTGAGTCATGGGCGTAAGCATCGTCAGCACACGCTTTCCGTGGATGAACTGGTCCACCACCCCGATGCTGGAACCGGGAGCCGCACGGATGATGGCACCCACCAAGCCGACATGAGACGGCAATTGGACCGTGCTTTGGCAGCATTGTCCGCCGAGGATGCCGCTATCCTCAGCTTCTTCTACTTGGAGGAGATGAGCGTGGAGGAGATCGTAACCGCCACCGGGTTGGCCGCGTCGAACGTGAAGGTGAAGCTGCACCGTGGGCGCAAGAAACTGTTGGACGTATTGAACACCGAACTTCGCGGAGAGGCCCGCACCTTACTCACCGATCATGCCTGAACGGAACGAACAGCAGCCAACGCAAAGCACGGACCAGGACCTGTGCAAGCTATTCCAAACGGCGGGGCATCATGCACCAGGCTCCGACCTAACGGCGCGCATCATGGCACGGGTGGCGGTCACGCCCCTCTTCCGCCCCAAGGTCATTCGGCCATTGATCGGCCAACGGACCTGGGTGGTGATGGCCGTGGCCCTGGTCGGCCTCCTGGCCCTCACACTGATCGTTGGTGTTACCACACCCGTGGAGCCCCATACGGCCCTATCCATCTACACCGCACGATTCCGCGGTCTGCTCTCGTCCAATGGCTCGTGGGCTATGTGGATGATCGGTGCTTCGGTCTGTGCACTGCTGCTGACGATCCTGGACCGGCTGTTGGAAAAACGATGGGCGAACGTGAAGGGGTGAGCGGAGAAGAGAGGAAGAGATGTCTCGTCCTGAAAAAGCCACGCAACTTCTGCCGCTATTGAATGTCCAAACGGCAAAGATCGTGGACCGAACCATTCAGAGCAGCCCCTTCGCCGCGTTCAGTGCAGCATCGTAATCGGGCTCGCTGCCGAGCTCGGGGGTGAGTTCATGGTAGCGGATGATGCCCTCCCGATCGATCACCCATACGGCACGGGCGGTCACGGCTTGCATGGGGCCTTCGGCGATCGCAGCACCCCACTTCTCACTGAGGTCGCGGAAACGGAAGTCGCTTGCAGACTCCACGTTAGTGATGCCTTCGGTGTCGCAGAAGCGCTTCATGGCGAAGGGCAGATCCATGCTCATCACGAGCACCTTGGCGCCGAGGCCTACGGCCTTCTGGTTGAAAGTGCGCGTTTCGGTGGCACAAACGCCGGTATCGAGGCTGGGCACGGAAAGCAGAATCACCACATCCCCTTTCAGCGAGGCGAGGTCGGCGTTGCTGCGGTCCTGTTTCACATAGCGGAGCTGAGGGGCGGCGGTGCCCACTTGGGGCAGGGTGCCGATGGTGCTTGGTTGAGGCATGAGTTAGAGCAAGCCCGTGAAGGGCATGGCGATATGGATAGCGGACTGGTTTAGCGTTGTGCCATCGCCTTGGGCACGGCCTCTTCATAGACCTTGCGCACATCGTCGATGGTGCCGAACGGTGCATCGTCCACACTGATCTTGCCTTTGGTGACATGGCCGAGCAAGATGCACGGCACCCGGCTGGCTTGCATCAGATCGAGGAAGGCGGTCTCCTGTTCGTCGTTCACGGCCACCACGGCGCGGCCCTGACCTTCGCCGAAGAGGAAGGCATCTTCGCGGATCTCGCTGTCGGTGATCACATCGAACCCGAGACCACGCGGCATGGCCATTTCGACCAAGGTGGTCCATAAGCCGCCATCGCTGATGTCGTGGGCCGCATTGATCACGCCTTTGCGGATCAGGATGAGCAGCATGGTGTGCAGTCGGCTTTCCTCTTCGATATCGAAATAGGGTGCCGGACTACGCTCGATCTTGTGAATGCGCGTGAGGTACTCACTGCAAGCGATGTCGTCGGTAGAGTTACCGAGGAGGTAGATCAGGTCGCCCTTCTGCTTGAAATCGAGGCTCATACGGCGGCTGATATCCGGCACGATGCCCACCATGCCGATCGTGGGCGTGGGGAACACCGGGATGTTGCGCTGTTCGGTGACGGTGTGGTTGTAGAAGCTCACGTTACCGCCAGTGACCGGTGTATCATAGGCGCGACAAGCATCGCCCATGCCCTTGATCGCTTGCGCGAACTGCCAATACACCTCGGGATCGTACGGATTGCCGAAGTTGAGGCAGTTGGTAACGCCGCAGGGTTCGCCGCCGGTGCAGGCGATGTTGCGCGCGGCTTCGCTCACGGCGATCATGGCGCCCTTGTACGGGTCGGCATGCACATAGCGGCCGTTGCAGTCCACGGTAACGGCGAGGCCTTTGCCCGTTTCCTTGATCAGCACCAGGCCCGCATCACTGGGGGCATTGGTGCTCATGTTGTTGGTGCGCACCATGGTGTCGTACTGCTCGCTCACCCAGCGTTTGCTGGCGATGTTGGGGCTGGCGAGCAGGTCGTAGGCCACGCGACGCAGGTCATCGGGTTCGTCCACATCGTCGGTCCGGAACTTCGCATTCTCCTTGATGTACGCGGGCTCCTTCTGCTCGCGTTCGTACACCGGAGCGCCACCGCCGAGCACCAGGCTTTCGGCGGGTACTTGGGCCACCAGCTCACCGCCATGGAAATAGCGCAACGCATCTCCCTGGGTGACCGTCCCGATCTCCACACAGTTGAGGTCCCACTTATCGAAGATGGCCTTCACCTCGGCTTCGCGGCCCTTCTTCACCACCACGAGCATACGTTCCTGGCTTTCGCTGAGGAGGATCTCCCAGGCGCGCATTCCCGCTTGGCGTGTGGGCACCATATCCAGTTGAATATCCATGCCGCACCCGCCCTTCGCGCTCATTTCGCTGGTGCTGCAGGTGATACCCGCCGCACCCATGTCCTGCATGCCGATGATCGCATCAGTGCCCGCCAGTTCCAGCGACGCTTCGAGCAACAACTTCTCCATGAAGGGGTCGCCCACCTGTACCGCGGGCAGATCGTCCATGCTGGTCTCGGTGATGTCCTTGCTGGCGAAGCTGGCACCATGGATCCCATCTTTTCCGGTGGCGCTTCCCACGATGAACACGGGATTTCCCACACCATGGCTGGTGGCACTGATCACCCTATCGGTGCGTACGATGCCCACGCTCATGGCGTTCACCAGAGGATTGGTGCTGTAGCAATTGTCGAAATACACCTCGCCGCCGAGCACGGGTACGCCGAAGGCGTTGCCGTAGTCGCCGATACCCTTCACCACCCCCCGCATGTGCCAGCGTGCGCGTGCGTCGGAGGTGATGTCCCCGAAACGCAGGCTGTTCAGTTGGGCGATGGGCCGTGCGCCCATGGTGAAGATGTCGCGGTTGATGCCGCCCACGCCCGTGGCCGCACCCTGATATGGCTCAATGGCGCTGGGGTGGTTGTGGCTCTCGATCTTGAAGGCGCAGGCCCAGCCATCGCCGATGTCCACCAACCCGGCGTTCTCTTGTCCGGCCTCGGCCAATAGCTTGGGTCCGGTGCGCGGCAGGGTCTTCAGCTGTTTGATGGAGTTCTTGTAGGAGCAATGCTCGCTCCACATGGCACTGTAGATGCTGAGCTCCGTGAAATTCGGTGTACGGCCGAGGATCTCCTCGATCCGGTGGAACTCATCTGGAAGCAGCCCCAGCTTCTTGGCGGTTTCCAGGCCCGACGGAGCAGTGTCGGGGTTGGTGGTCTTCGTGGTCGTGGCCATAGCGGGTGCGAAGGTAGGGCTCGCCATGGGAGCGAGGGCGATCCGAGCAAAGGGAGCGGAAGGTCGGTGCCCCCCCCCCCCGACGCTCATGGTACTGAGGACGATGCCGCGACACCACGCGCCCACCGACGTGAACGGATCGACCGATCCACGGAACGGCCGTGACCGCACCCAAGCAGGGCCACCACCAGTGGCCGGTGGTTGGGGAGAACCCCTCGTCAGCGGCTACCTTGGCACCCCGTACCCCTGGAGGTACCGACCATAGCTCGTACATGACCGGCGTTCTCCTCGCGATCGCGTATTCCGCATTGTTGCTGTATGCCATGCGGCGCATCCCGTTCTTCGCGCAGGTGCCGGGGTTGCCATACGGTTGGGTGGCGGGGCTCTTCGTGCTCCGCATCGGGGCGGGCACCTTGCTCGCAGTGGTGTACACCCATATCTATCCGGAGCGCGCCATGGCCGATGTGTTCAAGTACTTCGACGACAGTGCGCACATGTTCAAGGCATTGCCCGAGGCACCGGTGGACTACTTGCGCATGTTGTTCGGTATCGGGAACGACACACCGTACTTCCATGAGCGGTACTATGACGCGATGAACAACTGGGTACGGCACTACGAGAGCAACCTGTACAACGATGCGCACACGATCATCCGCTTCAATGCGTTCGTACGGCTATTCAGCTTCGGCGAGTTCCACGTGCATACGGTGGCCAGTGCCTTCCTCTCCCTCACCGGATCGGTTGGGATCCACCGGGCATTCGTACGTGCCCTGCCGGGCATGGAGCGGCTGTTGGTGGCGGCGGTGTTCCTGGTACCCTCGGTGGTGTTCTGGGCCAGCGGTGTGATCAAGGAAAGCCTGCTCTTCTTCGGCATCGGCATGCTGGTGTACCAGCTCCATCGCGGATCCAGCGGCAGGGTCGGCCCTTGGGGTGTGGCCCTGCTCTTGTTCAACATGGTGATGCTGTTCTTCCTGAAGTTCTATGTGTTGATGAGCTTGCTGCCGGCGATCGTCCTGTTGGTGTGGGCGCGGGGTGCGGAACGTCCCGCGCTGTGGGCGAAGGCCTTGATCGTTTACGGCTCCATGGCGGTGGCAGGTCTGAACTTGCATCATATCCTACCGGGTTGGGATGTGCTGGGCATCCTCACCATGAAGCAACGGGACTTCGTTGGGCTGGCCCTGAAAATGGACTCGGGGAGCTTCGTGATGCCCGAACTCCTGTTACCCGAAGTGTGGCTTTTCGCGAAACAGGCACCGTACGCGCTCTTCAGCACCTTGGCAGGGCCTCTGGTGCATGTGGGCGGCGGAGGTCTGGGGCTGATCTCGGCCGCGGAGAACGCGATGATCCTGCTCTTCCTGGTGGTCTGTGTGGTCTACCGGCGGCCTTGGCGATCCGTTGACCTGCCCTTGCTGCTATCGATCCTGCTCTATGTCCTGCTGCTCGGGCTGGTGATCGGCTGGACCACACCAGTGATGGGCGCCGTCGTACGCTACCGCACCCCACTCCTGCCCTTCCTGCTCATCGCCGGCCTGTTGATCCTGGACCATACCCGCCTGGTGGCCCGCCGGCCCTGGCTCCGGCACCTCTTCTTGTGATGACCAGACTGATGACCCTCCTCCTGCTCGCCGTATCCTTGGTGAGTTGCTACCACTCCCAAGAGGCTGACCTGGTGGTCCACAATGCACGCATCCACAGCATGGATGAGGGCGATGGTGTTTACCAGGCGATGGCCGTACGGGACGGACGGATCGTTGAGCTTGGCCCGGAGCGACAGATCCTGAACCGGTATGCGGCGAAACGGACGGTGGATGCGGCCGGGCAGGTGGTCTATCCGGGGTTCATCGACGGGCATTGCCACTTCCTGGGCTACGGACTGAACAAGCAGAAGGTGGATCTGCAAGGGGTGACCGGGATGGACGAGATGATCGACCGTGTGACCCGCTACGCCGAGACGAACCCGAACAAGAAGTGGATCATCGGGCGTGGATGGGACCAGAACCTGTGGCCCATGCAGGCATACCCCGACAACAAAAGGTTGAACGAATTGTTCCCCGACCGGCCGGTGCTGCTGCAGCGGGTGGATGGACATGCGGCACTGGTGAACGATGCCGCCTTGCGCGCAGCGGGCCTTGACGTACACACGCACATCGTCGGCGGGCAGATGCTGATGTCGGGCGGACGTTTCACGGGGATCCTGATCGACAACGCGGTGAACGTGTTCCAGCGGATCTTCGAGGAAGCCGATGAGGCGACCAAACGCAAGGCCCTGTTGGATGCGCAGGCCGATTGCTTCGCCGTTGGTTTGACCATGGTGTGTGATGCGGGCCTGGATACGGGAAGCATCGCGCTGATCAACAGGATGCACCGGGAGGGTACGTTGAAGATGCGCATCTACGCCATGGTGGCCGATGCCCCGGAGAACCTCGATCACTTCGCCCGGCGTGGCATCATCGACGCGGAGCGGCTGAAGGTGCGCGGGGTGAAGGTGTATGCCGATGGTGCATTGGGATCGCGTGGCGCGTTGCTGAAGCAGCCCTACACCGACCAACCCGGGCACCATGGCCTACAGCTGGCCACACGGGAGCATTTCCTGGATGTGGCGCATTGGTGCAAGGCGCACGGCTTCCAAATGAACACGCACTGCATCGGCGATAGTGCCAACGAGCTGCTGCTCGATGTATACGGCGAAGTGCTCGGTGGTACGAATGACCTGCGTTGGCGGATCGAGCATGCGCAGGTGGTGAGCCCCGAGGACCGACCGAAGTTCGCCGCATACAGCATCATCCCGAGCGTACAGCCCACGCACGCCACCAGCGATGGACCTTGGGCCGTGGATCGGCTCGGGCCGGACCGCATCGGCAGCGCATACGCCTACGAGGACCTGCGCAAGACCATGGGCCTGTTGGCCTTGGGCACGGACTTCCCCGTGGAAGGGATCGACCCGTTGGCCACCTTCCGAGCAGCCGTGGAACGCAAGGATGCGCAAGGGCGGCCGGACGGTGGCTACATGATGGCCAACGCCTTGAGCGCCGAGAACGCCCTGCGAGGGATGACCATCTGGAACGCGATCGCCACGTTCAGCGAGAAGGAGGTGGGTAGCTTGGAACCCGGCAAATGGGCCGATTTCGTGATCCTGGACACCGACTTGGCCGCCGCGTTACGGATGAACAAGAAGCTTCGGGTGCGGGCCACGTATGTGGCAGGTGAGCAAGTGAACTGAGCTCGACGTTGCATTCCGGCCATCGGCCGAGCACCGGGCGCGATCCAGCGAAATGGACGCCTGCCCGATCGAACCAGTTCGGTCGTACGGAGTCCTAACGAGGACGAAGCAACGCCACACCACCCGACCGATGCGATACACCGCGCCCACCATGACAACCCTCTTCCTACTGATCGGAGGCGGGACACAAGCGCAGAGCCTACCCGCGGAAATGTACCTGGACCCGGCCAACCACATGCTGCACACCGGTGGCCTACCCAGCACTGGGCTCTATGCCAAACAGACCATCCGCACCCTCGACCTGCAGTTCGCACAATCGAGCTATTGGAACGTGTTGACCCAGAACTACAACAGCCAAACGGATATTCCGGCCACCCTTACGGTGGATGGCGTGGTGTACGATAGTGTCGGCGTACGCTTCAAGGGGCAGACGAGCTACAGCATGCTGCCCAGTGGATCACAGAAGCGCTCGTTCAACATCACCATGGACCACGCCATCGCCGACCAGGACCTGATGGGCTATGAGACCTTGAACTTGAACAATGCGTTCCAGGATGCTTCATTCCTACGGGAGGTGGTGTACCTGGACCTGATCCGCGACCACATACCAGCGGCCAAGGCCAACTTCGTCCATCTGAACATCAACGGAGCCAGCTGGGGCCTGTACCCGAACGTCCAGCAATTGAACAGCGACTTCCTGCGCGAGTGGTACTTCAGCAACGACGGTAGCCTTTGGCGCGCGGACCGCCCAACCACGGTACCCGGCGGACCTGGTGGTTGGGGTGATGGTACAGCGGCCCTCAACGACCTGGGTGCCGACACCACTGCCTACCAACCGTACTATACCCTGAAGCGCTCCGAAAGGACGGACCCTTGGGAAGACCTGGTCCGGGTATGTCAGAAGCTGAACCAAACCCCGTTGGCCGCCTTGGAGGACAGTTTGGAGCGATACCTGGACGTGGACCGGACCCTCTGGTTCCTGGCCAGCGAGATCGCCTTCGGCGATGATGATGGCTACGTGTACAAGGGCAAGATGGACTACTACCTGTACTTCGATGCGGAGACCGAACGGATGACCCCCTTGGAGTATGATGGAAACAGCGGGATGAAGAACTCCGCGGCGAACTGGGGGCCGTTCTATCATGCGGACAACGCGAACTATCCGCTTTTGAACCGGATGCTCGCCGTACCCACCATGCGGCAGCGCTACCTGGCCCACCTACGCACCATCATCCAGGAAAAGATGCAAAGCGCGAGCTTCAACGACCTCTTGGCGAGCTACTCCACGTTGATCGATGCGGAAGTGCAAGCCGACCCGAAGAAGCTGTACACCTATGCGGCCTTCAACAGCGAATTGAACGTGCTCCGGAACTTCATCACCAACCGCCGCAACACCCTCAACGCGAACGCCGAGGTGGCCCAGGTGGCACCGGTGATCGGACCGGTATCCCATCAGGTCAACGGTGTGGTCTGGGCGGATCCCACACCCGCACAAGGGGTGACGGTCACCGCCACCATTGGCAGTGGCGCGACGCGCGCCGACCTCTACTACAGCCTCGGGGTGTACGGGAACTTCGCTTCCGTACCGATGTACGATGACGGCGCGCATGGCGATGGGGCCGCAGGCGATGGCCTCTACGGCGCGGCCATCCCGGCCGCCCCAGCGATGACCAGGGTGCGCTACTATGTGAAGGCCACCGCGAACAACACCGCCCAAAGCGTATCGTTCCACCCGCCCGGCGCCGAGCACGACGTGTTCACCTACCAGGTGCAGGTCGAATACGCCCTGGACCCGCCGGTCCGCATCAACGAACTGATGGCGCAGAACACCGCTGGACAGCAGGACGAGAACGGTCAGTTCGAAGACTGGATCGAGCTGTTCAACACCGGACCGGGATCCTTCGACCTGAGTGGTGGGTGGTTAAGTGATGACGGTAGTAACGTGTTCAAGTGGCAGTTCCCGGAGAACACGGTGATCGGCCCACAGGAGTATCTGATCGTATGGGCGGACGAGGATCAGGACGAAGGTCCGCTCCACACCAACTTCAAGCTCTCGGCCAGTGGCGAGGAGCTTTGGCTCTCCAGCCCTGCCGGGCTTGTGCTGGACCATCTGGCATTCGGGGCGCAAACAGCCAACACGGCCTATGCCAGGATCCCGAACGGAACCGGGCCCTTCGTTCAACAAGCGCCCACATTCGCCGCCAACAACGAGACCAGTACCAACGTGGTGGAAAGCGTTCAGGATAGCTTCTTGGTATTCCCGAACCCGGCATCCTCCTCGGTGACGATCCGCACCTCGGCCCCCACCGACCTGGTGATCATGGATGCGCTACAACGGATGGTCTGGCAGGGCAGGTCCACGCACTCCTTGGTACTCGATACCAGCGCCTGGCCCTCCGGCACCTACATCATCCGATCGGCACACCGCACTTCCCGATCGGTGGTGGCCCACTGACCCGCGAAGCTCACCTCGACCGTACGAATCGTTGGCTCCATTGGCCCTGTTCATCACCGACCCGCAATAGGTACACGCCGGGGGCCAACGCCTGAACAGGTAAGGTGAACACCCCCTGGCTCCCCGCACCGATCAGCTCCTGGAGAACGAGCTTCCCATCGGCGGACCATACGGTGAGTCGTGCGCCATCGATGGCCGTGGGTGAGAGGGTCAAGGTGAGCTGATCGCGCACCGGGTTGGGCGCCAACGAGGATCCACCGGGCACCGGCGCGTGAACCCCTACACTCAAGACCTGCACCGGTGCGCTCTCGGCGGAGCAGCCATGGGCATCGGTGACCTGCACGTGGTAGGATCCAGGCCAGAACGCGGTCCACTCCTGTGTGGTGGCTTCTGGAATGGGCTGTCCACCCTCCCACCACTGGTACGTGGCCGCCTCCGAGGCAGTGAGCACCGGGCCATCGGCAGAAACGGTCGGTATGGGTGGGGTGGGCCACATGGTGAACTGCACGGTGTCGGAATAGGCCAGACAGCCCGAGGCGGTAACGGATGTGGCGCTCACGGGACCGGAGGCGGCCACTTGAATGGGGTTGCCCAAAGCGCCATTGCTCCATTGTAGCCCATTGCCCTCCCCCGTGTACGCCACTTCCACGACCTGGCCTTCGCAGAACTCCGCAGCCGCGACGGCGAGTTTGGAGTTGTTCAGTAGTGCCCCAAAGGCATCCACCTTCCCAGCCCCCCAGCGTGGATTCGGCACGGTCCCGGTGAACCCATCGCCACGTGCGCTCTTACGCACGGCCTGGGCGATCTCGGAGGTGCTGGCCCCAGGACATTTCTGCAGGTACAGCGCTGCGATACCCGCCACCACGGGCGACGCCTGGGAGGTACCTCCATCGCGGATATGCATGCCACCGGGGTCGACCTTGTAGCCCACCTGATTGTCGATGATCCATTGGATGGCTTCCAGCGGAGCGGCTGCGAAGGTGACATCACCCGTGGCTGCGACATCGGGTTTCACGCGGCCATCGCGTGTGGGACCTGCACTGCTGGCCAATGCGATATCCCGTTCCACACCATCCACGGCGCGCTCCACCCCGAAATAATCGGTGTAGGTGACCTCGTTGCAATAGTTGGCCACGGTGAGCACATCCGGAAGGCAGGCCCATGAGTCGACGATGATCTTCTGGTGGTCCGGCGCCACATAGTGGGCCATGGCCGGGTACTCCTCTACCGATGGGAAGGGCAGACCACCCGGCCATGCTTCGGCCAGTAGCGGGCCTATCATATTGGCCGTCCGGGTGAAGGTGGTGAGAGACCAGATGTCGAACGCACCATCGCCGGTGGACATGAAGCGCCAGAGGTGGTCGGCGGAATCGGGCGAAGCGATGAGTACCTGAAGCGACACTTGATCGCCGCGTTGCTGGGCGTAGTACTGCGCGGTACCCAGCGTATTCCCATCGTAACTGACGATCGGTACGACCAGCACCTCGCCCATGGCATCGGCCACCGTATGGAACGGGGTGTGGCCACGGAACGCCAGGGAAGGGCTGACCCGGTCGGCGCCGATGGCGAATTGAACATCCTGGAGATCATCCGCATCGGCCCATACTTCGAAGAACACATTGGGGAAATCGAAGACGTTGTAGGCCGCTGGGAACGTGTTGGTCTGGAACCAGGTGAAGGTGGTATCCGACCCCACCTCGGTGCGCACGTGATAGGGGAAACTGCCGTTCGAATTCCCTGCCGCAGCGGCCAGGGCACGTCCGGGTCGGGCGAGGAGCAGATCCTCGATGAAGAGGGCGGCAGCGTCCTTGCCATCATGGGAGCCCCCGTACGACCCCATGCTGATGTTGACCACAGCGGGCTTGTTCAGGTCTTCGGCCAGGTCGAAGATATACTTCACCCCATCGGCCACCGTAGCCGCCCAGTTGGGAGCCCCCATGCGGCTGGCCACCATGATGATCTCGGTCTTGGGCGCCACACCCTTGTGCCTACCATTGGCCAGGCCATTGCCCGCAGCGGTCCCGGTCACCGTGGTCCCATGTCCTTGCGGGTCGGTCGGTCCATCGCCTCCGACCACCAGTTGTTCACGGGTCCATTCGGTGCCATAACCGTAGGGGGCCGGCGACTGTGGGTTCGCCTGTGGCACTTGATCCCAATAGCGGTACACCCGGGACACACCGTTCTCGTCGCGCAGATCGGGATGGTCCGTATCCAGGCCGGTATCGATGATCCCCATCACCACGCCCTCGCCATCGTAGCCTTGCGGCAGCGGAGCAGAACCCGAATGCACTTGGAGCACCCGGTTCTTCACCCGTGCCGAATCGTTCATGAGCCGCCCCTCGGCCAGGCTGAACTCGAAATGATGCACGGCCTGCTCACCGGCCAACTCGCGCACAGCGGTCACCGGCACCCGGGCGTTCACCATACCGGGTCGGGCCATGGTCACGCGGCCACCATGCCGCCGAACCGCATCCTGTAGTCTCTGCGCATCGCCGTAAATGAACAAGCTGACCTCGGCATCATCCATCACTTGTCGATCCAGGAAATGACGGAGCTGGAGGTCCATCTTCTCCTTGTGCTGGCCAAAAGCCGCAGCACCGAGAAGCAAGGCTGCGAGCAACGAGGTGGTACGCATGAACATGGTTCAAAATTAACGGGTCGCAGGACCGGACATGGTATCGAAATGCGGCAGAGCGGGCAAGAATTCCACCCTTCCCCGTTGATGATCCACCGCGCAGCAGAAATGGGTCTTCCCGTTGGTGATCAAGAGGTACTTGACCTTGAACACCAAGTTATACCGTGCGGCCTGCTCGAAGGTGGCCTGGTCCAGACGCACCGAGGGCGCCTTGCATTCGACCAGCAACAGTGGCGTTGCGCACCGGTCATGCACCACGATATCGGCCCGTTTGGCCATGCCATTCAACGTCAGCCGGGACTCCACCCCGACCAGTGAAGGGGGGCATCCCAGGTCATGGACCAGGTAGTTCAGCACATGTTGGCGCACCCATTCCTCCGGGGTCAAGGCCACCCAACGGCGGCGTACGGGATCGAACACGGTGTCACCATCGGCACCATGCTTAGTTTTGACACCATGGTCCGGCAGGTCGAGCACCTCCATTGAACAGGACCTCACCCCACAAAAGTGCGTACGAAACACGAGATCGTGAGCAACTGGCTACCTCGGTACACGGGGTTGCCGCTCGAGGCGTTCAAGCCGCATGTGCTCCTGACCAACTTCGACAACTACCTGGACATCTTCTGCCAACAGACCGGTGCCACCATACCGGTGCGGGACAAGGCGATGAAGGTGGCCGTGGCCGAGGACATGGTGATGATCAACTTCGGTATGGGCAGCCCCATGGCCGCCACCACCATGGACCTGCTCAGTGCCATCGCGCCCAAGGCGGTGTTGTTCCTGGGCAAATGCGGCGGCTTGAAGAAGAAGAATCAACTGGGCGACCTGGTGCTACCCATCGCCGCCATCCGGGGCGAGGGCACGAGCGCGGACTATTTCCCACCGGAAGTGCCCGCCCTGCCCAGCTTCATGATCCAACGTGCGGTGAGCGGTGCGGTACGGGACCGGGACCTCGACTACTGGACCGGCACGGTGTACACCACCAACCGTAGGGTATGGGAGCACGACGAACCGTTCAAAGAACGGTTGCGGCAGCTCCGGGCCATGGCCATCGATATGGAAACGGCCACCTTGTTCATGACCGGTTTCGCCAACGAGATCCCCACCGGTGCGTTGTTGCTGGTGAGCGACCAGCCCATGGTGCCCGAAGGGGTGAAGACCAGTGCCAGCGACGCCAAGGTCACCGGCAACTTCGTCGAGAGCCACGTGCGGCTGGGGATCGATGCCCTCCGCGAGATCATCAATGAAGGCCGTTCGGTGAAGCACCTGCGCTTCGAATGAGCACCCTCGACGATTACAAGAAGGTGATGACCGACCTGCGGGGCGGCAAATTCAAGCCGGTGTACCTGCTGCACGGCGAAGAGGGGTTCTTCATCGATCGCATCGCTGCGGAGGTGGAGCGCCTTGCTTTACAGGACCATGAGCGCGATTTCAACCAGACCATCCTGTACGGGCGGGATTGCGACCCGGACCAGGTGAAGGACACGTGCCTGCGATTCCCCATGATGGCCGAACGGCAGCTCGTGGTGGTGCGCGAGCTCCAGAACTGGCGGATCGACCAGGTGGAGAAGCTGGAACCCTACCTGCTGAAACCCACCCCCACCACGGTGCTCGTGCTCTGTTACAAGCACAAGAAGATCGACGGGCGTAAAAGCATCTTGAAGTCGGCGCAGAAAGGTGGCGGGCAGGTGTTCCTGAGCGACAAGGTGCGCGAGGACCGGCTGCCCGACCTGTTGATCACCTTCGCCAAGAACCAGAAGCGCAAACTGGGGAGCGCCGAAGCCACGTTGTTGGCCAACCATCTGGGCACCGACTTATCCAAGGCGATCAAGGAGGTGGAGAAACTGTGCTTGGTGACCGAGGAGGGAGGAGCCATCACCAGCGACATCATTCAACGGTTCGTGGGCATCAGCAAGGACTACAACGTGTTCGAGCTACAGAACGCCATCGGTCTGCGCAATGCGTACAAAGCCCAACAGATCGCCAACCACTTCGCCGCGGACCCCAAGGAGAACCCCTTGGTGCTGACCCTGGGATTCCTGAACACCTATTTCAACAAACTGGCGATGGTACACGCCTGCGAAGGCAAGAGCCAAGCGGAGCTGGCCTCGCTGCTGAAGGTGAACCCCTATTTCGTGAAGGACTACCAGACCCACGCCCGGAACTACTCGAAGGCCAAACTGGTGGAGGTACAACGGCATCTGCGCCAGTTCGACCTGCGCAGCAAGGGGGTGGGTGGCGATGGTGGCGACCCCGGTGAGCTACTGCGCGAGCTGCTGGCCAAGGTGATGAGCTGACCCGAGGCCTCCTCTCCAACCAACGGTACATTCGGAACACGCAACGGGGTGGGTGACAAGGCCAGGTCGGCTACCTTAGCCGCCCCCTAACAGGAATCCATGTCGCGTTCGCTGAAGTCGTTCCTCGGTCTTCTCTTCCTCCTCCCCACCTATCTGGCGGCCCAGACCGGCACCATCCGCGGTTTCGTGTATGACAAGGAGTCCGGCGAACCCGTGATCTTCACCAACGTGGTGCTCAAGGGCACCACCATCGGTGCGGCCACCGACGTGAACGGGTACTACTCGATCAGCAAGGTGGCACCGGGCGCCTACACGCTGGAAGTGACCTACCTGGGCTACGACACCGCGCGGAAGGCGGTGACCGTGGCCCGGGACCAGATCCTGACGGAGAAGCTCTACCTGAGCAAGAGCGCCATCCAGATCCGCGAGTTCGAGGTGAGCGGTGAAAAGCAGGAGGCCCGAAGCCAGGTGCGTACCGGGGTCACCAAGCTGACGCCGCGACAGATCGAACGGATGCCGGCCATCGGTGGCGAAGCGGACCTGGCCCAGTACCTACAGGTCGTACCCGGGGTGATCTTCACCGGCGACCAGGGGGGGCAGTTGTACATCCGCGGTGGTTCGCCGATCATGAACAAATCCATGCTCGATGGCATGGTGTTGTACAATCCGTTCCACAGCATCGGTCTGTTCAGCGTGTTCGACAATGACATCATCCGCAACGCGGACATCTACTCCGCCGGGTTCAACGCCGACCACGGCGGGCGGGTGAGTTCGATCATGGACATCACCACGCGCGATGGCAATATGAAGCGACTGAGCGGACGGGTTGCCGCCAGCACCTTCACCGGCAAGCTCTTGTTGGAAGGTCCGCTGAAGAAGCAGAAAGAGGACGGGGGTGGTTCCAGCTCGTTCCTGATGAACCTGCGGCACAGCTACCTGGACCGCAGCAGCAAGGTATTCTACGAGAATGTACAGAAGGACGGCCTGCCCTTCACCTTCACGGATGCGTACGGCAAGCTCAGCTTCAATGGTCGCAACGGCAGCAAGGTGAACCTCTTCGGCTTCAATTTCAGCGATGGGGTACGGTACCGCCAGGTGAGCGACCTGAACTGGAACAACTGGGGGGCGGGCACCAGCTTCGTGCTTGTCCCGGCCGGTTCGGCGGTGCTGATCGATGGTACGTTCAGTGCCACGAACTACGACATCTCGCTCGCCGAAGGCGATCTCCCCGCACGGACCAGCGAGATCGCGGGGTTCAACGGAGCGATGAACTTCAAGGTGTTCAACCGCGACGACGAGGTGCGCTACGGGGTCGAGGTGCTCGGCTTCCGCACCAATTTCGCATTCTTCAACAGTTTGGGCCGCGAGTTCAAACAGGAGGAGAACACCTCGGAGATCGCGGGCTACGCCATTTACAAGAAGGTGTGGAAGAAGGTGGTGCTGGAACCCGGTTTCCGCCTGCACTACTACGCCTCGCTGTCGGTGGCCAACCCCGAACCGCGGATCGGGCTGAAGTGGAACATCACGGACGACCTGCGTTTCAAGGCATCGGCCGGTCGGTACAGCCAGAACCTGGTAGCGGCCAACAGCGACCGCGATGTGGTGAACCTGTTCTACGGATTCCTTTCCGCACCGGACAACCTGCCCAAGACCTTCACCACCGCCAACGGCGATGTGCGCGATGTGAAGGACCCGTTGCAGCGGGCGAACCACGTGGTGGCCGGTATCGAGTACGACATCACCGATCACCTTTCCGCGAACTTCGAGGTGTACCTGAAGGATTTCCGGCAGGTGACCAACCTGAACCGCAACAAGCTCTTCAACGATACGGACGAATTCGCGGACGAGCCGGACGAGTTAAAGAAGGATTACATCATCGAATCCGGCCAGGCCTACGGTGCCGACCTTTTGCTGAAATATGAGAAGAACAACTACTACCTCTGGGCGGTGTACAGCTACACTTATGTGGACCGGTGGGATGGATTCCGGTCGTACAACCCGGTATGGGACCGGCGCAACAACATCAACCTGGTGGCCAGCTATGCCTTCGGCAAGTTCGATGCCTGGAAAGTGAACGCGCGCTGGAACTTCGGTTCGGGCTTCCCCTTCACCAAGACGCAATCGTACTACGGCAGCACCCAGTACAATGGCGATGTGAACTACGACTACACCACCAGCAACTCCAACCTGGCGATCATCTTCGGTCCGTTGAACGAAGGGCGGCTCCCGACCTATCACCGGTTGGACCTCGGGGTGACCAAGAGCTGGAGGCTGGATGAGAACCAAGTGGTGGAACTGGACCTTAGCCTGACGAACGCCTACGACCGGCAGAACATCTTCTATTTCGACCGGGTACGTTTCGAGCGGGTGGACCAGCTTCCGTTGCTGCCGAGCTTCGGGCTGAGCTATAAGTTCTGACGGCGAGGCGTGGGATTAATCGTAGTCGGTTGTCCGTAGGCGCTTTGCTGTCAAGGTGCGAACGCGGGCTGCCCACCGAGGAGCCTACGGGCGACCAACAACGGCGAAAGGGCATTCGTATTCCCGCCCACCGCTTATCTTTACACCCCGTGATCGCGGTTCCACCATGGAGCCCTCTCACCAGCGATGACGGGATCGACCAAATACATTTTCGTCACTGGCGGTGTCACCTCTTCCTTGGGGAAGGGCATCATCAGTGCCAGCCTGGCCAAGCTGCTACAGGCGCGGGGCTTCACAGTCACCATTCAGAAGCTGGACCCGTACATCAACGTGGACCCCGGAACGTTGAACCCCTACGAACACGGGGAATGCTTCGTTACGGAGGACGGAGCGGAAACGGACCTGGACCTGGGGCACTATGAGCGCTTCCTGGACGTGCCCACGAGCAAGGCCAACAACGTCACCACCGGGCGTATCTACCAGAACGTGATCAACAAGGAACGTCGTGGTGAATACCTGGGAAAGACCGTGCAGGTGATCCCGCACATCACCGACGAGATCAAGGCCAACATACAAGCCTTGGGCCGCAAGGGGATCTATGACTTCGTGATCACCGAGGTGGGTGGCACGGTGGGCGACATCGAGAGCCTTCCGTACGTGGAGGCCCTGCGGCAGCTTAAATGGCAGAAGGGCAAGGACTGCCTCACCATCCACCTGACCCTGCTGCCCTACCTGCAAACGAGCGGCGAACTGAAGACCAAGCCCACGCAGCACAGCGTGAAGGAGTTGCTGAGCCTGGGTGTGCAGCCGGACATTCTGGTGTGCCGCACGGAGCACCCCATGCAGAAGGGCATGAAGGAGAAGATCGCCCTGTTCTGCAACGTGGACACCAACGCCGTGATCGAGAGCCGGGACGCGGAAACGATCTACGACGTGCCCTTGATGATGCAGGCCGAAGGGCTCGACCAGGTGGTATTGCAGAAACTGAACATCAGCAACTACCCGGAGGTGGACCTCACCGCTTGGCAGGACTTCCTGCGTCGGTTCAAGCACCCGACCACCGAGGTGCACATCGGCCTGGTGGGCAAATACGTGGAGCTGAAGGATGCGTACAAGAGCATCAAGGAGGCGCTGGACCATGCGGGCGCGGCGAACGAATGCCGGGTGCATGTCAAATGGATCCACAGCGAGAAGCTCACCGCCAAGAACGTGCACAAGCACCTGGGTGGGCTCAGCGCCATCCTGGTGGCACCGGGCTTCGGCCACCGCGGCATCGAGGGCAAGATCGAGGCGATCAAGTACGCCCGGGAGAACAAGATCCCCTTCCTGGGCATCTGCCTGGGCATGCAGTGCGCGGTGATCGAGTATGGACGTAACGTACTGGGGTACGCCGATGCCAACAGCACCGAGATGAACGCGGACACGACGCATCCGGTGATCGCCATGATGGAGGAACAGAAGACCATCGCGGACAAGGGCGGCACCATGCGGCTGGGGGCGTACACATGCAAGCTCGTCGAGGACAGCACCGCGTACAAGGTGTACGGACGGAAGGACATCACCGAGCGGCATCGCCACCGGTACGAGTTCAACAACGCCTATCTGGACGCCTATAAGAAGGCGGGGATGGTAGCCACGGGCACCAACCCCCAGACCAAGCTGGTGGAGATCGTGGAGGTGAAGGGGCATCCCTGGTTCGTTGGGGTGCAGTTCCATCCCGAATACCGCAGCACGGTGGCCAAGCCACATGCCTTGTTCATCCGGTTCGTGCAAGCGGCCATGGTGCAGGGTGGTACTCCGGTGCAGGCGGAACCGGTAGTGGCAGCGCAGTAGTCGCTTGGGCCGCTTGGACAAGGTGCAGCACCGACCGGTTGGCATCGGTCCACTTTCGTCGTCCATGCGAAGGCCGATCGGGATCCTGTTCCCTTCAGCGGTCTATCTTTGCCGCCCTTCTTGCCTGAGATCTTGAAGTTCAGGCGGATCCCGAATGGATAGGAACTCGATCATCGGCTTCGTGCTCATCGCCGTCATTCTTGGCGGATACACCTGGTACACCATGCCCAGCGCGGAGGAGCAGGCGCGCATGCAACATGTCCAGGACAGCCTGGCCAATGTGGAGATCGAGCGGCTGGCACGGGAAGCCGAGGCTGCCCTACAGGCCAAGGAGGCATCCCCGCGAGGCACGGCCACCCTGGCCCCAAGCACAACGGACAGCGCGTTGGTGGTGACCGGCGATACCGTGAACGCCGATAGCATCCGGCAGCTGCGCCTGGCCCAGCGTTTCGGGGTCTTCACGCCTTCGGCAGAAGGCACGGCCAAAGAGGTGGTGATCGAGAACAGCCGCCTACAGGTGGCCATCAACACCCATGGGGGAAGCCCCACGGTGATCCGGCTGAAAGAGTACCAGACCCACGAGAAAACCCCGCTGTACCTGGCCGATCCAGAGAAGAGCGAATACGAATTCCGGTTCTTCCTCGGCAACCAGGACATCAGCACCAGCGAGCTCTTCTTCGCCGTGGAGCGGCAGGATAGCACCGGGGTGGTATTGAAAGCTCCCACCACGGATCCGGGGCGGTTCCTACGGCTGACCTATCAACTGGACAGCACCAGCTACTTCATGGATGCCCGGGTCGAGCTGGTCGGGTTGGAACAGGAAGTGGATGCGCGTAACGCCGTGTTCCATTGGGAGCTCACCGGCTTCAGCAACGAGAAGTACCGCGACGGCGAACTGCGCAAGGGCAGTGTCTACTACAAGTACTTCAACAGCGACCGCGACTACCTGAGCGAGAGCAGCGCAGAGCAGAAGAAGCTGGAAGGGAAGACGAACTGGGTGGCCTTCAAGCAGGACTTCTTCACCGTGGCCATGATCAGCCCGGAAGGCTTCGCCAGCAACGGATCGGAGGTCGGTATCGAGCCGTTGGAAGACACCTTGCACACCAAGCACTACAGCGCCAAGCTGTTCTTCGAGAAGGAGCGTGGGGCCAAGGTGGACCTGCCGATCAGGTTCTACCTGGGGCCGAACCACTACGGCACCTTGCGCCGCACCGAGATCGCGCAGTTCGACCGGATCATGGACCTGGGCTGGGGCATCTTCGGCTGGATGAACAAATGGCTGGTGATCCCCATCTTCAACTGGCTCGATGGCTGGAACTGGAACTACGGCATCATCATCCTGGTGCTCACCATCGCCATCAAGCTGCTGTTGATGCCGCTGACGTACAAGAACTTCGTTTCCAGCGCCCGCATGCGGCTCTTGAAACCGGAGATGGACGTGATCAACGAGAAGCACAAGGATGGCGACCCGTTGAAGAAGCAGCAGGCCACCATGGACCTGTATCGCAAGGCGGGGGTGAACCCGGCCAGCGGCTGCCTACCCATGCTGGTACAGATGCCCGTGCTCTTCGCCATGTTCAAGTTCTTCCCCAGCAGCATCGAATTGCGGCAGGAGAGCTTCCTCTGGGCCGACGACCTGAGCACCTACGACAGCATCTTCAGTTGGACGGGGAACATCCCGTTCATCACATCGTTCTACGGCAACCACATCAGCCTATTCACCATCCTGATGGCGGCGAGCACCATCATCTACACGGCCATCAACAGCAAGCAGATGCCCACCCAGCAGGGTATGCCCAACATGAAGCTGATGATGTACCTGTTCCCGGTGATGATGTTGTTCTTCATGAACAGCCTGCCCGCCGGCCTGAGCTACTACTACCTGCTGGCCAACGTGATCAGCATCCTGCAGATGACGGTGATGAAGAGCTGGTTCGTGAACGAGGACAAGATCCGGGCGGAACTGGTGCAGAACATGAAGACGCCCAAGAAGAAAAGCAAGTGGCAGCAACGGCTGGATGACATGCAGAAACAGCAGCAAGCCGCACGGCGGAAGTGATCATCGCCTGACAACTCCGGGCTGGTGTCCCGACTTTGAACGCAGAGCTTTGGCACGGGATCGGCAACATGACCATCAGTAACCCCCGCGTGTGATGAAAGCCTTCGCCCTTCCGCTTCTGCTCCTTCTTATCGCGGGTTGTGCACGCAAGCAGTTCCTGGTCGCCGCGGAACCATCTGCCGATCAAGACGCGCCAGCCTTGGAGCAACGCCCGGTGCTGGGAGGGGCCGAACCGGCGGACAGCCTGGTGGTGAGCCTGCAACGCACGCCCTGCTTCGGCACCTGCCCGGCATACACCATCACGGTGTACCGAAGCGGCTACGCCACCTACTTCGGATCATCCCACGTCCAGTTGGAAGGGCTCCACGAAGCGCGGATCGGGCTGGACACGCTCCACCGGATCCTCGCCGATGCGGAAAGGAGCGGCTTCTACCAGTTCCAGGACAAGTACGACCGCGATGTCTCGGACCTACCCAGCTCCATCCTCCGGGTGGTGGGCAACGGCCGCGACAAGCGCGTGCTGGCGCGGATCGGCACCCCCGAGGCCTTCAAGCTGCTCTTCGCCCGTGTGGAGGAATTGCTGCTGCCCGTGGTGTGGACGCCCGTCCCGAATGCCCGGTAAGCCGCACCGTTGGCCCCTGATCCGACTTCACATCCCGATGTAGTTCCCTGTTCTTCAAGGGATACTACATTTGCGCTCCCTCATCCAAACCCCTCGACATGAAGCGAACGACCTCGCTGCTCACGGCAGCCCTCCTATTCCTCGGGACACAGGCCCACGAAGGCATGTGGCTGCTCAACAAGTTGAAGCAGATCAATGAAGCGGAGATGCAGAAGCTGGGCTTCAAGCTCACGGCCGAAGACATCTACGACATCAACAAGAGCAGCCTGAAGGACGGTATCGTTCGGTTGGGCGGTGGTTTCTGCAGCGGCGAGATGGTAAGTGCCGAAGGCCTCTTCCTCACCAACCACCACTGCGGTTACGATGCGGTGCAGGGGCTGAGCAGCGTGGAGCACGACTACCTCACCGATGGCTTCTGGGCCAAGACCCGGAAGGACGAACTGCCCGCTGGTTTCAGCGTGAGCTTCCTGCAGCGCATCGACGATGTCACCGATCGGGTAACGAGCCAGCTCACGGCGGAGATGACCGAAGAGCAACGCGACGCCAAGATCGGCGAAGTCGCCCAACAGCTCATCAACGAAAGCAACAAGGAGAACGGACAGAGCACCGAGTTCAAGGTGATGTTCGAGGGCAACGAATTCTACCTGTTCCACTACAAGACCTACCGCGATGTGCGCCTGGTGGGCGTTCCGCCGAGCGCCATCGGCAAGTTCGGCGGCGACACGGACAACTGGATGTGGCCCCGCCACACGGGCGATTTCTGCATGTTCCGGGTATACACGGGTCCCGATGGGGAACCCGCTGATCCGAGCGAGGCCAACATCCCCTTCAAGCCCAAGCACCACTTCCCCGTGAGCAACGCTGGGGTGAAGGAAGGCGACTTCGCCATGATCATGGGCTACCCCGGCAGCACCGATCGCTTCCTGAGCAGCCACGGCGTGAAACTGGCCCTGGATGTGGAACAGCCGAACCGCGTGAAGATCCGTCGCGCCAAGCTGGACATCTACGACGAGTTCATGGACAAGGACAACGCGACGCGGATCAAGTACGCCAGCAAGCATGCCCAGGTGAGCAACTACTGGAAATACTTCATCGGCCAGCAGCGCGGATTGAAGCGCTTGAAGGTGTACGACAAGAAGAAGGCCCAAGAGGCCGAGTTGATGACCTGGGTGAACGCCGACCCCGCCCGTCAAGCGAAATACGGCAGCATCCTCACCGACCTGGAGAACGGATACAAGGAACGCGCGAAATTCGAGAAGGCCAATGTGTACATGCAGGAGGCCGCCTTCGGTAGTGAAGCCGTGGTCCTGGGCTTCCGGTTGTATGGGCTGAAGATGCAACTGGCCAACGACCCGAAGGATGCCGCCAAAGTGGCTGCGGCCGTGGCCCGCGCCCAGGCTGCCGCCGATGAGCTGTGGAAGGACTACGTACCGGCCATCGACCAGAAGGTGACCGCACAGATGTTCCGCATGATCCACGACGATGTGGAACGCGACCTGCAGCCCAGCGTGATGACCACGGTGGAGAAGAAGTTCAAGGGCAACTTCGACGCCTGGTCCGCCGCCATGTTCAAGACGAGCTTCCTCACCGACCGGGCGCGGTTGAACGCCTTCCTGGCGGCCCCCACGCTGAAGGCCATGGAGAAGGACCTGGGTTTCCAAACGGCCGAATCGTGCCTGAACCACTACCGCAACTTCCTCGGCCCCGCAGTGAGCGCCGGCGATGAGGACCTGGCCAAGGGTTACCGCCTGATGGTATCGGCCATGCGCGAGAAGGACCCTGCGCGCAGCTGGTACCCGAACGCCAACAGCACCATGCGCCTCACCTATGGCCAGGTGGGGAGCTACGTGCCGGGCGATGGCATGTTCTACAAACACATCTGCACCGCCAAGGGCATCCTGGAGAAGGAAGACCCCACGAACGACGAGTTCATCGTTCCTGCCCGGCAGAAGGAACTGTTGCTGAAGAAGGATTACGGCCGCTATGCCGATGAGAACGGCGACCTGGTGGTATGCTTCATCAGCAACAACGACATCACCGGCGGCAACAGCGGCAGCGGTGTCTTCAACGCCAATGGCGAACTCATCGGCATCGCCTTCGATGGCAACTGGGAAGCGATGAGCGGCGATATCGCCTTCGAGTCGGAACTGCAGCGTACGATCAGCGTGGACATCCGCTACGTGCTGTGGACCATCGACAAATTCGCCGGCGCGAAACACCTGGTGGACGAGATGACCGTGGTGGAGCGCAAGGTGGAAGCGCCCAAAGTGGAGGCCCCGGTGGCGGTTCCCGCTCCGGCAGCGAAACCCGCCAAGCCCATGGTCCCTGCGAAGAAGAGCTGAGACCGGAACGCACTTGAAAGGGAACGGCGGCCATGGGGTCGCCGTTCTACATTCCGGTAGCCGCGAGCCGGAACCGAAGCCCCTACCTTCATCGCCATCGATCGGTGCGGTGCAAGAAGACCAGCGCACCCGACCGGACCCGCCACGATCCTACACCGCATCGCTGCCATGCCCGAGAACCAGGCTCCGACCAACGCTGGCACCATCCTCTTCGACGGCGTATGCAACCTGTGCAACGGCTTCGTGCAATGGGTCATCGTACGCGACCCCAAGGCCCGATTCAGGTTCGGCGCGCTACAAAGCCCGGCGGCGCAACAACTCGTGGCTGGCCAACCCGTTCGTCCGCTGGACCTGGGCACCGTGCTGTACGTGCGCAACGGGAAGGTGCTGGAGCGCTCCACCGCCGTGCTCCACATCCTGAAGGACCTCGGTGGCCCGTGGGGCCTGTTGTACGGCTTCATCATCGTACCGCCCTTCTTGCGCGATGCCGTTTACCGTTGGGTGGCCCGCAACCGCTACGCGTGGTTCGGGCGGAGGGAAAGCTGCATGCTGCCGACGCCGGAACTGCGGGCCCGGTTCATCGACCCGTGATCGACGGCGACCAGGAGTTCGCCATTGACCGGTGGACACTGGCGCAGTCCACTTCCTCCCCCATCTTTGCCACGTGAGAACACACCTCGTAACCGGCGGATGCGGCTTCGTGGGCCGCAACATGGTCAAGCGGCTCGATGCGCAAGGCGACCGCGTCCTCTTCATCGACGACCTCAGCGTAGGCACCCACCCCGATACGTGGCTGGGGCAGCGGCTGCGCTTCGAGCACAAGAACCTGCGGATCTACGGCGAGGACGAGCGCCTGATCTTCCTGCAAGCCGACCTGCGCGACGTGTTGCGCGAACTGAACAAGGACCCTGAATGGTTCCGCAAGGCGTACGGCCAGAACCTCGTCCAGTTCGACGACATCTTCCACTTCGCGGCCATCGTGGGGGGGCGCAGCAAGATCGACGGCGACCCCATGCTGGTGGCGCAGGACCTGAGCATCGATGCCGAGATGTTCCTCTACGTGTGCCGCAACAAACCCTGCCGCTTCCTGTACCCCAGCAGCAGTGCCGCCTACCCGATCGACCTGCAGACCGAGAACAACACCCTGCAACTGAAGGAGAGCGACATCGACTTCAAGAAGATGGGCGAGCCCGACATGACCTACGGCTGGAGCAAGCTCACCGGCGAGTTCCTAGCGAAGATCGCCGCCAGCCATTACGGCGTGCATGTCACCTGCATCCGTCCCTTCAGTGGCTATGGCGAAGACCAGGACCTGAGCTATCCCGTGCCCGCCATCGCAGCGCGTGCCGCAAAAAAGGAAAACCCCTTCGAGGTGTGGGGCACCGGCAAACAGGGCCGCGATTTCGTCCACATCGACGACGTGCTGGACCTCACCCTTCTGGCCATGGACAAGATCGGCGATGGCCGCGCCATCAACATCGGCATGGGCAGGCTCACCAGCTTCCTGGAACTGATCGAGGTCTTCACCGGCTTCGCGGGGTACAAGCCCACCATCAAGCCACTGCTCGACAAACCCGTGGGTGTCCACAGCCGCTACTGCGACATGACGTGGGTGGAGCAGAACCTCGGCTGGAAGGCGAAGATCTCCATTGAAGAAGGGATGCGCAGGGTCTATGAGGCGGCGTTGAAGAGGATTTGAACTGCGACGACGCAACGACGCCACGTTCATTAGTCCATGGAGCAGATGCGGGAGAACGAACTGGATGACCAAGTGATCGAGGCAGCGTTCCGAGTCCATCGGCACTTTGGACCGGGACTGCTGGAAAGTGCGTACGAAGCTTGTCTGGCCCATGAACTGCTCCACATGGGGCTGAGCATTGAAACACAGGTCGCGCTGCCGTTGGTATACCGCGAAGTGAAACTCGATGTCGGCTATCGACTTGATATCTGGGTGGAGCGCAAGCTCATCATCGAGAACAAAGCTGTGAGCGAGCTCCATCCGATCCATCTCGCGCAAATGCTGACCTATCTGAAGCTGACGGGCAACAAACTAGGCCGTGTGATCAACTTCAACAGCCCGCTACTGAAACAGGGAATGAAACGCGTGGTCAACAACCTGTAGCCCTATCTCTATGCAGATGTTCAATGGTCGCTATTCCCTCTTCGTCGCGTCGTCGCGTCGTCGCGGTTAACCTGTATTCGCAATGAGTACACAGCGCATCATCTGCTTCGGCCCGGGCCCCAAGTTCAAGGGCGGCATCGCGCAGTACAACACCGCATTGGCCCGTGCGCTGAAGGACGAAGGCGCACAGGTGACGATCGTGAGCTGGACGCAGCAGTATCCCGCGATCATCCCGCGCGAGTTCGTGGACAAGGCCAGCCGTAGCAGTTTCCTGGAGGGCTACGACATCCCGGTACACTACCACACCAACTGGAACGATCCGCGCACCTGGTGGAAGACCGCGAAAGCCATCGCCGCACTGAAGCCCGACAAGGTGATCATCCAGTGGTACAACCCCACCCAGGGCATCCCGCTGAACGCCATCGCCAAGCACCTGCGCAAGCACACGAAGGCCGAGATCCTCTTCGACCTGCACTTCGTCGCCGCCAAGGAGCAGAGCTCGCTGGACGCCCGGCTCACGCGGATGGCCCTACGCCACGGGCATGGCTTCATCGTACATGCCTACAAGACGGCGGAGGAATTGAAGGCACTTTTCGCAGGGGAGGAATTCCACCTCACGTTGGACGGGTCACGAGCACGAACGGAGCCGGGGCCTTTCCGGCGATCCATCCTCAAACTCTACCATCCGATCTATTCCCTCTTCAAGCCGGACCCCTCGTTCGACAAAGAAGCATGGAAGGCACAGCACGGCCTGCGGAAGCATGTGTTCCTATTCTTCGGCTTCATCCGCAAGTACAAGGGACTGCACTATTGCATCGAGGCCTTTGCGGAACTCGCCAAGCAGCGCCACGACGTGAGCCTGATGATCGTGGGCGAGCGTTTCTGGCAGACGGTGGACCAGAGCAAATTGAGCACCAAGCTGAAGAACGCGGTCTTCGGTACGGTGAAGAAGCTCTTCTTGAAGAAAGCCGATGACGAGCGGAACTACGATCCCCTGGCCTTGGTGGACACCCTCGGCCTCCGCGATCGCACCTTGGTGGTGGACCGGTTCATCCCGAACGAGGAGGTACCACCTTACTTCCAGGCTGCGGACACGATCGTGCTCTTCTATGAGACGGCCACGCCCAGCGGGGTGGAAAGCCTGAGCTACAACTTCAAGTTACCCGCAGTGGCCACGCGCGTGGGGCATTTCCCCGAGACCATCACCGATGGCTTCAACGGCTACATGGCCACACCCAAGGACATCGCCGACATGGTGCGGGTGATGAACGCGAGCATCGAACAGCCCATCCCGCGTGAGAACGTGATGGAGGCCACGAAGACCATGAGCTGGGCGAATTATGCGAAAGCCGTACTGAACGGCTAAGCCCATGCACATCCTCCTCTTCATCATCGGTCTGTTGGTGTCCCCGTGTCTCCACGCACAGGACATTCTGTTCGCGTCCACACCTGAGGATGCCATGAGCCACTATGCCGAGCAGGAGCCGCAGCTCTACGGCCATTGCACGGACAGCCTACGGATCGACAGCGTGTACACGGAGGATGCCACCACCGGCGAACTGGTGCTCGGGGTGCAGACCTATCCCTTCGCCCGATACGAATTCTACTTGGACGGCGCGCTCTACCGCCGGATCGATATTCTCCAGAACATCGACACCCAGGAGGTGGGTTGGCGGCGGGACTTCGGTTCGAGAGATACCATCGGAGTCGTGACAACACGAATGATGGACATCCCCAACGGCGCCTATCACGAGTTCTTCCCCAACGGCAACATCCGCGTCAAAGGCACGCTGGATGGCTTCAACGCCGATGGCACACCGAGGAAGACCGGCCAATGGACGGAGTGGGATGAGAAAGGGAACGTGGTACGGCGGGAGACCTATCCTTAGCGCACCACAACGATCCGTTGCACGGTCCAGCCGCCGCACCGCACCAGATAGATGCCTTCATTCAGCGGAGCCTGAACATCCACGACCATCGCGTTCGTGCGTGAGGTGGCGAGCAAACGGCCGCCCACATCCATCACTTCCACGGTTCCGAGGGGCAACGGTGCTGCGATGTGGAGACGGTCTCCAGCCCACGTGATGGTCGGCTGTTCGGGAACCGTTCCATCAACGCCGGTACCGACGAAGTTCAACACACCATCGCAGGTGCTGCTGGCATTGGCGCTGTACGCGGTGAGCTGCAGCTGATACACGCCGCTGTTCGCGTAACGCTTCCACCCCCACCGTCGGGTGATGGTGTGTCCATCGCCACAAGCGTGCGCGTAGGAGGATGCACCGATCGAGAGGCACCACAGGTAGGCGATGTGCGGCATGCCGGAACCGACGGCCTCCGCATGGTATTCGCAACGCACGGCCGTTCCCACGTTGTTCTGCCACTGGCCCGATGCGTTGAACCCGTATCGATGCGTACCACTGCTGTTGGACCAATGTACCGTGCCATCCACGATGGTGGGCATGGTGTTCGACACGGAGGAACTGAGTTGTTCGGAACGCCAATCGTTGATGTTCCAGTCGTATGCCGCCGCACCGAGCGTGCCCGCCGCCGACTTCCACGCCACCACACCCTGTCCGATCGCGGGCACGTTCCCCGCATTGGCGCTCAACTGAGCACTGCGCCAGGCATCGAGCGATGGGTCGTAGATGGCCGCGCCCACCGTACCTGCGGCGGACACCCATGCCACGATGCCATCGCGGTTCAAGACCACGTTACCGCTGTTGGCGCTGAGTTGTGCACTGCGCCACAGGCCGGGCCCAGGATCATACACCGCCGCCCCAACCGTACCCGCATCGGAGACCCAGGAGACCACCCCATCGCGGTTCTGGATCTGGTTCCCGCTGTTCGCGCTCACCTGATCCTGCCGCCACTGTTGCCGGGCCGGATCGTACTGCGCCACACCCACGGTCCCCGCCTCGGACACCCACGCCACCACGCCATCGCTGTTGATGCACGTGTTCCCCGAATTCGTTGACAACAACGACTCGCGGAACATGGCCAGGTCGATATCGTACACCACGGCCCGCACGGTGCCCGTGGGCGACACGGTGGCCACCACGCCATCATCGTGTGTCCAACTGGCCACGCTGCTGAAGTTCGTTGTGCGGATCTGGTCCGTGAGCGGATCGAGCACCGTACAGGTGATCGTGCCTCCGTTCTGGGTGACACTGATCGGCGGGCCCCAGCCCCAGTCGTAGGATTGGGCGTGAATGGGACCGACCGTAAGCAGCGATCCCAGGATGGACGAACGGAGCAACATGGTGGTGGTAGTTCCATCGAAGCTACGGCTTCCCGGAAATCGACGAAGCACAAATCGGGTTCGTCGACACATCACCCGTATCCGTCTGGAAACTTGCAGCAATTAACACCCGTAAGAGACCGTCGTGTACCGCATGCGTATAGTTTCACCGCCCCTTGGCCGTACCGCGAACTGGAACCTCGCACGATGGTACGGCAGGGGAAGAACCTGTAGGATCGAATGATACAGATGCCCATGCTCGTGGCATTGCTCTTCACCTGGCTCTGGCCGGGAATCGCGAGCGAAGCCACCGCCCCGACCGTGGAGGCAGCCCCTGCGCCGACCGCGGCCCATGGTGCCAATGCGCTGTTCGAGGCTTTGTGCCTCGATGGCGAATTGAAGGAGGACGTCTTCGCGGCGTGTTACGAGCGTATGGAACGCAAAGGCATCAGCAGCCGGGTGGTCGCCATCGCGGACATGACGCAACCCAGTACCGCGAAGCGGCTGTATGTGATCGACCTGGAACGACAGGTGCTCGTGCTGCGCACGTACGTGGCGCACGGGCAGGGCAGCGGCGAACTGATGGCCACGCATTTCAGCAACCGGGAGGGATCGCACCAGACCAGTTTGGGGCTTTACCGGGTGGGGGCGGAGATCATGAGCCCGAAACACGGTGCAGCGCTGCTGCTGCATGGCTTGGAGCGTGGCACGAACTGCCAAGCCTTGAAACGGGAGGTGATCATGCACGGTGCCGATTACGTGAGCGAATCGTTCGTCAAGGAACACGGGCGCCTGGGCCGTAGCTGGGGGTGCCCGGCCGTGAGCCGTGCGGACATGCCCCGCATACTCGAGTTGTTGGCCGAAGGCGCCCTGCTGTACATCCACGGCTGAACCCGAACTTTGGCGGTCGTTCCCGCGTATGCCGGGGCCTCACCATGCGCCCGCTCTTCATTCTCCTGCTTCTGTTGCTCGCCCTGGGCTGCACCGCACCCGGATCGCCGAAAAGCCTGGCCGAACAAGGACGGGAGATCGCACAGGTCTTCGAGAGCGCGGAGCCGTACACCGCACGGACCATCGACAGCACGGCCATCCTACGGTACTTGGAAGCGCACCCAGGATCCCGCGGCGACAGTGCGGCCATCTTCGCCTTCTACAAGCGACGCGGCTACCACTACGCCTGGTTCGTGGACGACAGCCTCTCCCATGCCGCACTCGGATTCGCTTCCCTGGTGCACCGTACCGACAAGGATTATCCAGCGGTGAAGGAACTGAGTGAACGATTGCTGCGCCTGATCGAGCAACCGACCTTGGCGGAACCGGGATGCGACAGTTGCGGACAGGACCTGGAACTGGCCCTCACGGCGGAATTCTTCCATTTCGCCAACAAGAAATACGGCGGTGCCGTGGGGCGCGACCTGCGCGAGCTGGATTGGTTCATACCCCGCACCAAGAAGAACTACGACCGGCTGATCGACTCCTTGGCCGCGGGCCACATGGACCTGAGCCTGATCGAGCCCCTGCACCCGCAGTACGCCCTGCTGAAGGAGCGCCTCCGCAAATACGTGGCCATGGACACCCTGGTGCGTTGGGAGGTGCTATCCTTGGGCGAACGCAAGAAACTCGAACCCGGCGACAGTGCCAGCGTGATCCCCGACATCCGGCAGCGCTTGATGATCCTGGGCGACCTGGTGAGCGGCATGGACACCGTCGTACTCCATTCCATGCGGTACGACAGCACCCTACTGGAGGCGGTGATGCGGTTCCAGGAGCGCCACAACCTGCTGGCCGACGGGGTGATCGGCAACAGCGTGATCCGTGCCTTGAACGTGACCCCCGCCCAGCGTGTGCGTACCATGTTGGTGAACATGGAGCGCCTGCGGTGGGTGCCCGAGTCCTACGCCCCGGACCTCATCCTGGTGAACATCCCGGAGTACAGGATGCATGTGTACGAAGGAGGGAAAGAAGCCTGGAGCATGAACGTGGTGGTGGGCAACACGGCCACCCGCACGGTGATCTTCAGCGACACGCTCAGCACCATCGTCTTCAGCCCCACCTGGAACGTGCCCACCAGCATCGTAAGGGGCGAGATCCTGCCCGCCTTGAAGAAGGACCCCAACTACCTCGCGAAAAAAGGCATGGAGCGGATCGGGGGTACGGACGCCAACCCCGTGATCCGGCAGAAACCCGGTGCGGGGAACGCCTTGGGCAAGGTGAAATTCCTGTTCCCGAACAGCTACAGCATCTATTTCCACGACACCCCGAGCAAGGGGGCCTTCGCACGGGAAAGCCGCGCTTTCAGCCATGGGTGCATCCGGTTGAGCGAACCCAAACGCCTGGCCGAATACCTGCTTCGGAACGACACCACGTGGACCACGGCGAAGATCGACGCCGCGATGAACAAGAAAAGCGAGACATGGGTGAAGTTGAAGGAGAAACGCCCGGTGACGATCGGGTACTTCACCGCCTGGGTGGGGACCGATGGTCGCACGTACTTCTGCGACGATGTGTACGGGCACGATGCCAAGCTGGCGAACGAGCTCTTCTTCGACCCCACCCCCGCACCCGACCCGCTTCCCGTTATGGCGCTGTAGCAGGAGGAGGCGCGGCGCTGACGAGCACACCGCTCGCACCGAGGTAGGCCGCGAAACTGCGGTTGGTCCAGTGCGTAGCGTCGGTATCCAAGGGCAGCACCTTCAAACACCGGGGCAACTCCACCGTGGGCAGGATGACCACCTCCTTGCCGCGCACGGCGGCCTCGGCCACGGCGCGATAGCACTGTCGCATGTCCGCATCGTAACGTGTCATACGACCGCTCAGGAGGTCGGCCGTCACACGCCCATCACGTCCGGCCCATAGCGCACCGGTACACAGCAACACGAAGGTCCACCGCATTGCCGAAGCGTCCGCATGGGCCACCCACCGGCCGCGTGGTCGGAAATGGACCTGGTCCCAAACGGCCACGGCCCAGAACCACGAAGGGATGAAGAAGAACAAGGCCATGCCGATGGTGCGGTACTGACCTAATATGCCCGTTGGCCAATAGGTGACCACCATGCAGATGAACACCACGGCGAACGGCAGGGCGAGGGCCACCCATTTGTTCGGTATCTTCACGAAGGGATCCACCAGCCCCAGCCTGATGCCCTTGCGTAACAGGGCGACGAACACCACGGTGGGCAGTACGAGCACCAGGACCCATTGCAGCGTGAAACGGCCGGTCTGTGCCACACTGTAGCCGATGGTGCGCACCAGGTCGTGCCGCAGGGGGAACAGCGCCCCCCGGGTGGCGTTGCCCGGGGCCACCACCACCACCAGCGTGCAGACCAGCGCAAGGAGCAGGAGCCACCCCGCGGCCCTGCGCAGCGCCGGAGAGCCACCCCGCATCCAGCGCCACAAGCCCAGGTGCGCGAGCACCAGCATGGCGGCATGCACCTCGTTGCTCCCCACCACCATGGCCACGAGCAGGGCCTGTTGCGCATTCCACCAGCCATGCACCACTCCTGGTCGGCGCAGGGCATCGATCCAGCGTATGGCGATGAACACACACAGCACATTGGCCAATTGGTAGGTGACCGCTCCGGTGTACCAATAGAAGCCCTCGCTGGCATCGGGGATCAGGTGCAGGTAGAGCAGCAGCCAGGCGAGCGCCCCGGTCACGGACCAGTGCAACGGCAGGCGCGGCGCGAGCACACGCAGGCATCGTTGGAAGGCCAGGGCGGTGAGCAGGATCTGCACCACGGCAGCCAGGCGATAAAGCGGGAGCCCGCTATCCAAGCCGAGCACCAACGGACCACGCAACACCAGCACATTGGAGAAGTAGCGTCCGTTCCATGAGGTATACTCCTGCACCAAGCGTTCGCCCAAGGGAGTGGTCATGCCCACCACGGCGTAGCTCAGGTCATCCGCATAGGGGTGAATGAAGAAGGCGAGCGCCAGGTGGCGTGCCAGGGCGATCCAGAGGATGGCCTGGGCCATGCGGTACGGGAGGCTGGCCTTCATCGGCCCAAAGATGAGCGGAGCACGCTCAAAGACCGATGCGCTCGCTGACGCGGTATCGGTTGCGGTCCTCGCCATTGCGGCTCACGAGGTCGGCCACGAAGCCGGCGGTGAAAAGCTGCACGCCGATCACCATGGCGGTGAGCGCCACGAAGAACAAGCCTGAGCTGGTGACCCGTGGTGCCGCCACATCCAGCACGAAGCTGTACCAGAGCTTCTCGCCGACCACCCACCCCGCGCACAGGAAGCCCACCACGAACATGATGGTGCCCAGACCGCCGAAGAAATGCATGGGTTTCTTTCCGAAACGGAAGATGAAGGTGATGGTGAGCAGATCGAGGAAGCCGTTGATGAAGCGGCTCAGGCCGAACTTGGTGTGGCCGAACCGGCGCGGATGGTGCTTCACCACCTTCTCGCCGATCTTGCGGAACCCCTCCTTCTTGGCGATGAAGGGGATGTAGCGATGCATCTCCCCGAACACCTCGATGTTCTTCACCACCGCTTTGCGGTAGGCTTTGAGCCCACAGTTGAAATCGTGCAGGTACACACCGCTCACCCGGCGGGTGGTCCAGTTGAAGAGCTTGGTGGGAATGGTCTTGGTAAGCGGATCGTACCGCTTCTTCTTCCAGCCGCTCACCAGGTCGAAGCCCTCCTCCCGGATCATGCGGTACAGCTCCGGGATCTCGTCGGGATCATCCTGCAGATCGGCATCCATGGTGATCACCACCTCGCCCTGCGCGGCGATGAACCCCTCGTTGAGCGCGGGGCTCTTGCCGTAGTTGCGACCGAAGCGGATGCCCTTCACCCGAGCATCCTCGTGGGCCAGGCGCTGGATCTCCTCCCAGGAGCCGTCGGAACTTCCATCGTCGATCAGGATCACCTCATAGGCCTTACCCATACCGGAGAGCACCCGGTGCAGCCACGCCACCAAGGGGGGCAGCGATTCGCGCTCGTTCAACAGGGGAACGACGATGGAGATGTCCATGGTGGTGCAAGGATAGTGCATGCGGGAACGCGGCCATGCGGCAGGGCAGGTCGGCCACCTCCTTGGTGGCGGTGGGCACCGGTGCCAAGGGCGCGACCCCGAGCCAAGCCCCCCGCAGCGCTGAGCGGATACGTTGCAACGCACGGTAGGCGACACGTGAAAGTACGGTCGACCCGTTCGGCACAAGCTCCTTCGACCTATCTTTGTGCCTGGGGCAAGTCCTGTACGACCAGCTCCCGCCGAATCCCCTAGGGCCGGAAGGCAGCAAGGGTAGGCGGTTGAAGCGGTGCGATATGGGTCGCTTGCCCCTCTTTTTTTGCCTATACCGAAGGGTATCTACCTTTCCGGCCATGGGCACTTCCACGAAAGTCATTCTGATCACGGGCGCATCCGGCGGCCTGGGTAAAGCCATCGGACTACGGCTGGCCAAGGCGGGCCACACGGTGTTCGGCACCAGCCGACAGCCGCAGGTAGGTCACGGCCATGGCGGGTTCCCCCTGTTGCCCATGGACGTTACCGACGATGGATCCGTGCATGCGGCGGTAGCAGAGGTGGTGAGAAGAGCCGGTCGGCTGGACGTGGTGATCAACAACGCCGGGCTGGGCATACAAGGCCCTGCGGAAGACATCACCCCGGAGTTGGCCAACCGGTTGATGGACACGAACGTGACCGGGGCGCATCGTGTTTGCCGAGCGGCGCTTCCACCGATGCGTACCCAGGGCGATGGACTCATCATCAACATCACCAGCGTGGCGGGCAACTTCGGACTTCCGTACCGCAGCTTCTACAGCGCCAGCAAAGCCGCCTTGGAGCGGTACACCGAAGCCTTGAGCACGGAGGTGGCCCGGTTCGGCATCAAGGTGCTCACGGTGCAACCGGGCGAGTTCAACACCAACATCGCCAGTGCACGGCTGCGCCCCGAAGTGATCAGCGAGGCCCATCGACCGGGCTACGAGCGAGCCATGGCCATCCTGGGGGGAAGCATGCACTACAGCCGCGACCCCGATGAACTGGCGGTGGTGGTGGAGCGCATCATCGGTGCGAAACATCCGAAGACCACGTACATCGTAGCACAGGGGCTCCAACGGCTGAGCATCGTCCTGAAGAAGATACTTCCCGGCCGGATGTTCGAGCGCATGGTGCGTAAACACTACGAGTGATCCCGATGGAAGCCTACGACCCGCACAACTGGCTCAAGGCCCTCCTGATACACCGGTCGGACACCTTCCGGAAGCTCTGGCCCTACCTGCTGCTCATCGGACTGTTCACCGCCGGGATACGCTACCTGGAAGTGGAGTACCTGCACCTGAGCGAGACGAGCGACCTGAGCAACCTGCCGGTGATGCACAGCCTGCTGGGTTTCGCGATCAGCATGCTCTTGGTGTTCCGCACCAACACCGCATACGACCGGTGGTGGGAGGGCCGAAGGTTGTGGGGCCAACTGGTGAACGTGAGCCGGAACCTGGCGATCAAGGTGGGAGCGATCTTTCCGCCGGAGCAACAGGCCACCAGGCAGTTCTATGCCCGTTGTATCGGACTTTTCCCGAGTGAATTACAGCGGCACCTCCGTTCGGAACGCACCCGCTTGGCCCTGGATGCGGCCCCCCACCCCGAGTTGGTCGGCCTGGACCGGAACAAACACGTGCCCGGGCAAGTGGTCTCTTTGATGCAACAACGGATCCAACGGCTCTATCACGAGAAGGCGATCACCGGCGACCAGTTGATCACATTGAACACGGAGCTGGTGCAATTCATGGACATCTGCGGAGCCTGCGAACGGATCAAGAACACCCCCATCCCCTACTCGTACAGCAGCTTCCTCAAGAAGTTCATCGTGATCTACGCGTTCACCCTGCCATTCGGATTCGCGTTCTCATTGGGCTACCTGGCCATCCCCGTGGTCATCTTCATCTTCTATGTTCTGGCCAGCTTGGAGCTGATCGCCGAGGAGATCGAGGACCCCTTCGGTACGGACAGCAACGACCTGCCCATGGAACGCTTGGCGGCCATGATCCAGCAGAGCGTGGACGACCTGCTGAATTGATACCGATCCGCACGAAGGACCTGTTCGGGATCCCCTCGAACTCGCCCCGGTCTCAACTTCGCCCATGCTTCGCTACGGATCGTTCACGTAGACACCGCGACGCGATGCTTTGGGGGCTGTACCAGATCGAAAAAAACAGCCTCGGGTTCCTTCGTTCAAGCGACCCCGGACAAGCTCTCACGATCCACGCGATCCTTCTCCGCATGCCTTCGTCGGGACAGGGATCCCATACGCGCCACTGCCCGCCAATACGCCGATCGTATCCGAGCGATGAACGCTCCCAGGTCCTCCTGCAAGGGATCCCGAACCGGGGCTATGGCTTCGCCGACCGCTCCTTCTTCAGGGCGTACCGTACCAGTACCGGGGATCGGCCCTTGCCCTCGCTGCTCAGCCACATGGCGCCATCGGGGGTGAAGGTGATGCCTTCGGCCTTGGGGAGCAACTTGGGATCGAGGAATACCAGGTCAACCAGGCTGCCGCTGCGATCCACCACGAGCAAGGTGCGATCCACCGCGGAGAGCAGGTAATAGTGCCCATTGGTCGGATCCACGGCCACCGAACTGTACCGCAGCTTCAAGGCGGACTTCGCCTTGCCCTTGCCCTTCGTATCCTTCGGCACTTCGATGCCCAGTGCCTCGGCCTCCCGTTCCAATCGGTCCAGGGAAAGGCGCAAGGCCGCTCGTGGCGCCATCGCCGTGGCATGGGGATCGATGGCATGGATCAAGCGTTCGTCCTTACCCGCTTTAGAGCCCTTCTGGAGATCCTTGGGAGAGACCAACACCATGCCCGAGCGATCGTCGTAGCCGAGCCCTTCGATGTTCCGGTTGGGGATGGCCAGTCGGAACGTATCGCGCACCGCCATACCGGAGGCCCGATCGCCGAGGCGGTACACGAGGCCATCGCTGCGCAAGGCGAAGAACTCGTTCCCGACCCTGGTGAGCCCTTCCATATCGGCCGGTCCGGCGAACGCGACACTATCCAGAATGCGCCCGGTTCGGGTGGAGAGGAAATAGATGCTCGCGGACTCATCGTGCACGCAAGCGATGGTCTCGGCATCCACATCGGTGAGGGCGGAGATCTCGTTGAGCTGGCTCGGCAGCTCGAACACCTGTGCGGGGTCCCGCATGTCGTACGGAATGGCTTTGCCAGGCGAGCCCTTCTGGGCCGCAGCACAAGCGGAAACGAGCATGAGGAAGGGCAGCAGTGTGCGCATGGGACAAAGGAAAGGCCGAATGTCCCGACCAGCCACCACCGGAAGCACAGCGGGCACCATGGGAGTCCGGCACCGCCACTTGTGGGTACGAGACCCGGTTGCTTTCTTCGTGGCACACCACCTGCATGGCACAAGACACTTCCCGCCTGGGCGGGATCTTCCCGGGGCGTTCCTGGCTACTGGTCACCGTTGCGGCCTTGGGCTACTTCGTGGACATCTACGACCTGGTGTTGTTCAACGTGGTGAAACGTGAGAGCCTGGAATTCATCCTTGGCGCGGGCCATCCGGACATCAAGGACCGGGGCATCGACTTGTTCAACATCCAGATGTTGGGCATGTTGGTGGGAGGGATCCTCTGGGGCATCTGGGGCGACAAGCGGGGGCGGATCACGGTGCTCTTCGGCAGCATCCTGCTCTATTCGGCGGCCAACATCGTCAATGCCTTCACCTTCGACCTCACCACCTACGCCATCGTCCGGTTCATCGCGGGGGTGGGCCTGGCCGGCGAGTTGGGGGCGGGCATCACACTGATCACCGAGACGCTTCCGCGCGAGAAACGCGGGTACGGCACCATGGTGGTGGTCACCTTCGGGGCGTTGGGGGCGGTGTTCGCGGCGGAGATCGCGGACCACGGTGCATGGTTCGGGCAGCTGTGGGCCAACCTCACCGGGCGAACCCTGATGAACTGGCAGGTGACCTACTTGGTCGGCGGGCTGATGGGGCTGGTACTGCTGGTGCTGCGTGTGGGCACCTTCGAAAGCGGCTTGTTCAAGAACGTGCAGCACAGCGCGGTGAAGAAGGGCGACCTGCTGATGCTCTTCAACGACCGTGCGCGTTTCCTACGCTACCTCAGTTGCATCCTGATCGGTGTACCGGTGTGGTACGTGATCGGGGTATTGGTGAGCCTTTCGCAGGATGTGTTCGTACCTGAGCTGGGCATCGACATCAGTTCATTGGACGAGGCCGGCCGCAAGCACATCAACGGGCAGGCCATCAAGTATGCGTACATCGGCCTGAGCATCGGGGATCTCCTCAGCGGCATCCTGAGCCAGGTCATGCGGAGCCGCAAGCGGGTCATCCTGATCTACCTCGTGGCCAACCTGGCACTCACGCTGGTGTTCTTGTTCGGCATGCGGGGTGCGCACATCGAGGCGTACAATTGGCTGTGCTTGGCGTTGGGCACGGCCACGGGCTACTGGGTCATCTTCGTCACCGTGGCCAGCGAGCAGTTCGGCACCAACATCCGGAGCACGGTGGCCACCACCACGCCCAACTTCGTTCGGGGGGCCGTGCTGCCCATCACCAACGCCTTCAAATTCATCGCCGTGCCCGCAGGCACCATCACAGGCGCTTTGGTGGTGGGGCTGGTGTGCATCGGTGCCGCCTTCTGGGCCACCTCGCGGATCCAGGAGACGTTCCACCGCGACATGGACTTCGTGGAACGATAAGCCCAGGACATGGCCCCCGGCTGGATCATCGCCCCTGCGCTTGTGCCCCGTGGTGATCGTCCCGGCCACGACCATGGGTGGGCCTTGGGCATCACGGCCCTGTACGTGATCGCGGCCTTGATCCATGGCCTGCTGAGCCAGGCGCCTTGGGACGACGACTGTATCGTACGGTACTTCCACTGTCGCGAGGCCTGGCAACGGCCCGAGTACTTCTTCAGCGTCTGGGACCGACCGTTGTTCGTGGCCCTCTTCGCGCCCACCGCGGTGCTGGGCCGTACGGTGATGATGGTGCAGATGGTGGCCATCGGCGCCTTTTCCGGATGGTCGCTCTACCGCGCCCTGCAGCTCCTGGGTTGGAAAGACGCCTACCGGGTCCTCCCCTTCTTCTACTTCCAGACCTACTACTTCAGCCTATCGCGGAACTTCGTCACCGAGCCACTGGGGGTCGGTGTGATCTGCCTGGGGTTGCTGGCCTTGGTGCGCGAACGCTACGGCCTGTTCGCCCTGCTGGGCGGCCTGCTCCCCTTGGCACGTTTGGAGTTGGCGCTGATCCTGCCCTTGTGGGCCCTGGTGTTGGTGATGCAGCGGCGTTGGCGGGCCATGGTCTGGTTGGTGCTGCCCACCTTGGTCCTGCTGGTGCTCGGGTACCTCGTGCGCCGTCCCTTCGATCCGTTCTGGCTCCTCACGGACACCTTCGGCAATGTCGGTGAGAACCGCTATGGTCATCGCGACCCGTGGCACTACTTCCAACGCAGCGCCTATGTGGTGGGTCCGGTGGTGTTCCTTTTCCTGGTGATCGGGTTGGTGGAACGGGTGGCCCGTCGGCGCATCGACCTGTTCATCCTGTTGCAAGGGGCGGCCATCCTGTTGGTGTACGTCGTTTTCTCGTGGAAGCTGGACCTGGGCAACGCCGCGGGTTTCTTGCGGAACCTGATCCCCCTCACCCCGCTCATCGCCGTGGTCGCGTACGAAGGGTGCATGGTGTGGATGAGCACCCTGGATGATACCGATGGCTCCACGGCCGAGCCCACCACCACCGCTGGGAGCCTGGCGCACCTGCGCCCCCATCTCGCGGGACTTGGGGCCGTGGTGCTCTTGTGGCACTACTTCGGCACCACGATCGCCGACCACCACCGGATCACCGACACCCCCGACCATGGACCGGCATACGTCGCCCTGGCCGCGACGCTCGTTGGGCTGGTGTTGTTCATCCGGCGGCAACGGCGGAAGCCGGCACGTTGGGCCAGTGCGGCCGCGGCTACGCTGGTCGCCGCACTGGCCGTGGGCTTCACGCTCCACACCGAAAGACCCGATGCCCACCTGAACGACGAACGCCGCGCCATCGCCGAGGTGAGCGACCTGTACCGGACAAGCCCGCTGCGCGCGATGCCCTTGTTGTGCAACCATCCCTGGTTCTTCTGGACCCTGGACCTGCGCCCCGAACAGGAGCCGCACACCCGACCGCTTACCCTGGCCACCGTGGACCGCGCACCGCTCCATGCCGTGCTCCTGTGGGAGAACCACTACGGGAACCGGTTGCGTGGCGATGTTCCGTTGGACGCCCTGTACGCACGACGAGACCTGGTCGAGGTGATGCACGTGATCGGCCGCGACCACCGGACCACCGTGGGGTTGTTCCAGAAAGTGGATCCCACGGCCCAGGACCATGCCGCGTTGATCGCTCGGAACAGGGCCACCTACCCGGGCAACGTGTATGTCCTACTGGCCGAACACCTTCATCGCATGCGCATTGGCGACCACCCTGGAGCCCTGTCCACGGCGCAGGACATGGTGAAAGCGGACAGCACGTATGCCGAGGCCTGGGTGGCGTTGGGTGGGGCGTACACGGCGATCGGGCGCCATCGTGAGGCCATCGCCGCGTACCAACGTGCGTACGACCTGGCCCCTACGTTGGTGGGCATGCACTACCACATCGGTCTGGCCCGGTACAAGCTGCACGACTTCACTGGTGCGATCGCGAGCCTGAAGGCGTACATCGCCCGGGAACGCCGGGTGAAGGAAGCCTACGAGGTGCTGGGGAGCGCCTACTTCGACCTGATGCGCTTCGATGCCTCCGCGGCCATGTTCAGCAACGTGATCGAGCTGGCCCCCACGTCGCCCAGCGGATGGCTGGGCCGAGGCAACGCCCACCTGCGCGCCGGCAGAGTGGCCATGGCCTTGGGCGACTACGACCAGGTGCTTCGCCTCGTACCGGACCACCGCACCGCCAAATTCTACAAGGCCATGGCCCTGATCCAGCTCGGGCGGAAAGGGGAAGGATGCACGATCCTGAACGATATGGCCCAGGCCGACGACCCCGCGATCGCCCAGGCCATCGCCACGTGGTGCCCTTGACCCGAGAGACGGGACATGGCCGAACAAGGTCCAGAACCCCGGGATCGCCGGCTACCGATCGAGTACGGAGCATCGGGTTCTAACTTGCCGCCATGCCGGTGACCGAACTACGCACGGTGTTGGAGGAGATCGCAGCCTATGATGGGCAGGAGGTGGACCTGCTGGCTCGGCTGGTGCGTGCCATCAGGCCCACGAAGGACGAACAGGAGCGCGCGTTGGCGCCAGGGTTCGCCCGCCTGTTGGCGTTGTTGGAAACGGATGCAGCGCTTCGTGCGGGGCTCTCAGCATACGTGCATCGGTTGATCTCCTGGAAACGCCTGAACCGTGCCCTGGTGGACCCCGGGATGGTGAGCGGCGACTTCTGGCACGAACTGCGCGAACGCCTCAACTACAAGCTGCTGCCCTTCCAACCCGATCCCGGCACCATAGATCATGTGCTGGTGAACGTGTTCTTCAAGGAACGCGATGGCGACTGGGTGCGGGCGTTGGACCAAGGCGAGTGCGTACGCCTGCTCTCGTTGCTGGACGGCCGCAGCCTGCACGACCTGCCGATGGGTTCCTTCACCATGAAGGAGCTGCTCTTCGCCATCAAGGTGATCGGTCTGCGGATCGCCGGGCGTGCGTTCGACAGCCGGGTGCTGCGCATGGTGCCCGAGCACGAGAACCTCGCCAACCCCTTCGTGCTGCTGGGCGACGAGCTGGACCGCTACATCGCCGGGCTGAACGATGGCACGGTGGCGCGCGGCACCGACGACCCTGTTCGCCTCCGGATCGGTGAGCTGATGGACCAGTGCCACACCATGATCGGCCAGGCCTACGACAATAGTGCGGTACATGGCATCGGGTTCCGGGTGAACCAGAACCTGATGGCGTTGCAACGCATGCTGGAGCGGCTGGAGCTGATCCTCGACGCCATCGTGGTGGACCCGCGTGTCGATGGTCGTTCGTCGACCGTGGACCTGATCAAGAACATGGTGGCGTTCAACACGGGTCGCACGCACATCAAGGGCTTCATAGACCGAAGCACCCAGGTGGTGGCACGGGAGATCTCGGCCCACGCGGGGCGCACCGGTGAGCACTACATCACCACCACCGGGCGCGAATACCTGGCCATGTTGCGCTCGGCGTTGGGCGGAGGGGCCATCGTGGCCTTCGCGTGCATCCTGAAGACGTGGTACGGCACCTTCGACGTGAGCCTCTTCACACGGGCCTTCCTGTACAGCATGAACTATGCGATGGCCTTCATCGCGATCTACCTGACCCACTGCACGCTGGCCACCAAGCAGCCCGCCATGACCGCCGCCACCATCGCTGCCACGTTGGACGATGGGCAGAGCGCGCGCGGCGCCGAACGCTACAACGAACTGGCCGCGTTGCTGGCCCGTGTATGGCGTTCGCAGTTCATCGCTTTCGTGGGCAACGTATTCATGGCCTTCCCCGTGGCGGTGGGTATCGCCTACGGTTGGAATTACTTCTTCGGCCCCGACATGCTGGCGCACAAATACCCGAAGATGATCCACGAGCTTGACCCCTTCCGCTCCCCGGCCATCCTGCACGCGTCCATCGCTGGGGTGTTCCTCTTCATCAGTGGCCTTATCGCCGGGAATGTGAGCAACAAGATCATCCATGGTCGGATACCGTACCGGATCGAGCACCACCCAGCGCTGAAGCTCACCATGTCCGAGAAATGGCGCAGGCGGCTCGCGGCCTATTACGAGCGCAACGCGGCAGGCATCATCAGCAACTTCTGGTTCGGCTGCTTCCTGGGGTCCATCAGTATCGTGGGCGTTTTCTTCGGTTTGCCCCTGGACATCCGTCACATCACCTTCACTGCGGGGAACCTGGGCTTGGCCATGGTGGGTGGTGGCTGGCACTTCGATGCCTGGACCATCGCGATATCGGTGCTGGGCATCGGGCTCGTCGGGCTGTTCAACTTCATGGTGAGCTTCGGACTATCGCTGACCTTGGCGCTGCGGTCCAGGGGCATCGCCTTCTCGGAACTGATCCCCATCGTACGGGCGGTGTTCACCCATTTCAAGGCGCGGCCATGGGTGTTCTTCTTCCCGATCGGGGATAATGGCGAGCCGATCCGCGAAGCCGTGGCCGAACCGGTAACGGGCCAAGCGGAGGATCCGGTGCGTTAGGTCGGCAATGCACGCTGAGGTGTTGCGGCGCCCCATTCCCGTCGCGGCTGGATCGGAGCAGGACGGACGGCCAGACCGTGGGAGTGCGGTGGTGAGCGGTGCTTGCGGGATGCTTCGTGAGCGGGCGTAGCGGCAGCTTGCCGAAGGCGAAGCGCAGGCTTGGCGCGAGCGAGGACGCGACCAACGGAAGCGACCGGAGCCGCAGCCATGCCCGCTGAACCGAGGCAACTACAGCGAAGCACGCGGCCCGCGCGGTGGCCGGTGCGGGGCAAGGGACACGCCCACCTATTCCGTAACGCGTTCTCCGCGGTATAGGCGCCCCCCTTCAGAACTGGAAATAGATGAAGGGCACCATCCCTGCCGTGACGGTTTGGTACACCACGAAAACCACGGCCACGCATGCCAGCGCCATGGCCCAGAGCGGCAGTGCGGCGAACTTGGCGCGGTACCATTCCTTCGTGCGGGTGGGTAGCCAGTGCACCACGAAGCCGAGCAGCATCAGGGCGAACACACTGCGGAAGCCCCAGAGCACGTCGCCCGCCAGATGCCAACTGAAGGCATTGCCGATCCGGGAGAGCATGAGGTTGACCTGCTCCAAGGACGAGCCCCGGAACCAGAACCGGGTGAAGGTGATGAACGCGAAGGTGATCGCGATGGCCTGGAACCGCGCGAACCAGTGCGTGCTCTTGTTCCACGGGCTGATGCGCGCCCAGCCCTTGTAGATCAGCAGGCCGATGCCATTGAGGCCGCCCCAGATCACGAACATCCAGCTGGCGCCGTGCCACAGCCCGCCGATCAGCATGGTGAGCATGAGGTTGATGTTGGTGGTGATCATGTTACGGAACGGTGGCCAGAAGTAGGCGGTGAGCCACATCGCGGCGCCGATGATCAGGAACACGAACGGCAGCATAAGGTTGCCGGTGAGCAGCACGAGCACGGCGAGCACCACGCCCGTCATGATCCACGAGAACAAGGAGCCGCCCCGGTTGCCGCCCATGGGGATGTAGAGGTAGTCGCGGAGCCAGGTGCTGAGGCTGATGTGCCAGCGTTTCCAGAACTCGCCCGTGCTGCGCGCCTTGTAGGGGCTATCGAAGTTGGCGGGCAGGGTGTAGCCCAGCAGCAGTGCGAGGCCGATGGCGATGTCGGTATAGCCGCTGAAATCGGCGTACACCTGCAAGGAGTAGCCCACGGCGGCCATGAGGTTCTCGAAGCCCGTGAAGCGCATGGGATCGGCGAACACCCGATCGATGAAGTTCATCGCGATGTAGTCGCCGATCAGCATCTTCTTCAGCAGGCCGTTGAGGATCCAGAACACGGCCATGCCGAACTGCGTGCGGGTAAGGCTGAACGGCTGCTCCATCTGCGGCAGGAACACCGATGCGCGGATGATCGGCCCCGCCACCAGTGCGGGGAAGAAGCTGACGTAGAAGGCGAAGTCGAGGATGGTGCGCACGGGCTTCACGTGGCCGCGGAACACATCCACCTGATAGCTGATGCAATGGAAGGTGTAGAAGCTGATGCCCACCGGCAGCAGCACCTTGTTCTCGATGAAGTGCGCATCCCACGCGGCGTTGGCGATGCGGGCGAAGTAGTTCACCGCCTCGAACGAGGTGCCGAAGGTGGCGTTGATCGTATCCACCACGAAGTGCGCGTACTTGAAGTAGCACAGAAGCAACAGGTTCACCGTGATGCTGAGGGCCAGCAGCAGTTTCTTCCGCAGTTGGTCCGGTGTCGCAGCGCTCGCCCGCGCGATGAAATGGTCCATCACGATGCTGAAGGAGAGCAGCCCCACGAAGATGCCGCTGGTCTTCCAGTAGAAGAAGAGGCTGGCGAGCGTGAGCCAGCCGATGCGCAGGGGATGGCTCTTGTACACGAGGCCGAGCACGGCAAGCACCACTGCGAAGAAGCCCCAGAAGAAGAAGCGGGTGAAGATGAGCGGCGAGGCCGGGTCGTAGTCGAACAGGCCTGCCCAGTCGAAGGTGCCGATGGCGGAGAGGAGCGAGAGGGCGGTGCTCATCGTTCAGTTGCAGAGGACCTCACGTGCGCTCCATAGGCTTCCATCATCGCGGCGAAGAGCAGATCACCCAGGGCCACATAGCCTGTTCGGGTCAGATGCACCAGATCCTTCTTCGCCAAGCCGGCCCGCTCCCAGGCCAGGATGGAATGCATGCCCCCCATGACACCGAAGGTGTCCCACACGGCACAACCATGCTTGGTGGCCAGGCGCAACATCACCTCGCGCACGGCGGCCCCGTTCTTGTTGGGGTACTTGCGCTTCACGTAACTGTCGGTGTTGGTGGTGAGCAGGATGGCCGCATGGGGCGCGGCTTCTTTGACCCGTGCGATCAGCTGTTCGTAGTTGCGCTCGTAGCGATCGGCGCTGAAATCGGGGTCGTGGGCATCGTTGATGCCGATGGAGAAGACCACCAGATCGGGCTTGATCACGGCGAGCTCGCGCACGAACCTTTGACAACGCAGCCAACTGGTGGTGCTGGCGCCATTGACCCCGTGGGCATGATAGAAGAAGCCCGGGTCGTCGCTTTCGAGGTCGATCCCGTACAGGGTGAACCGTCGCTGGTCCGATGCGGTCTTCTGGAACCGCAGGTACAAGGTGTCCATGTACCGGTCGTACTGGAACTCTGTGTAGCCCCGGGCAGGGTCGACGTTGGTCTCGATGTGCACCTTGGGGTCGTGGCTGTAGGCGACCACGGTGTAGGCGCTGTCCATGCCGTGGAAGACCTTCACCCGATTGAACTGGTAGCCGGCGTACACCTCGCCACGGAAGCTCACCTTCAGGGTGGTGAGCGTGTCGGTGGTGGTCACGGAATAGCCGCTGATCCCGAGCGCTGCGGTATCGGCGCGGGTCACGTTCTTCACGCTCGTCCACCGGCCGGTGTATTCCGGCAGGTACCAGTAGGGATTGTTGGTCTTGGCCATGTTGTAGGGGAAGATGGATCCCCGCCCCCCCTTCACGCCGGGCACCACGTTCTGCAACCGGCTCCTCAGCTCCATGCTCCACATGTCCGCTTGCACGTGCGACCCCCCGAAATGCGCGATGTGCACCTGGCCTTGGCCCTCAAGGAGGAGCTCGTCCAGTTTGGCGTGGTAACGATCCCAGGCTGCATGCCCACCGGGGAACTGGAGACCGTTGGATGCGGGATGCACCATGTTCAGCGCAGGAAGCCGCACGGGGTTCTCCTGAGCACGTGCGGGGGTGAGGATCACGGACATGCCCACCCACACCACCACGCTCCAGGCCGACCGATGTTTCCACCGGCCCAGGATGCTTCGTTGTCCCTCACTGCTGTGCTTGACCATGGTATTCCGCGAAATCGTTGATCAATGCGGAGAAGAAGAGTTCGCCCACCTTCTTGGCCCCCTGCGGGTTGAAGTGGGTGTAGTCCGTGGCGGCCAGCGGCGGTTGGGCCTCCACCCAGCTCACCATGCTGTTGCGCCCGCCCATGGCCTCGTACATGTCCCAGAACACGGCACCTTGCGCCAGGGTGTTGGTCTTCATGGCATCGCGCACATCCTCCAAGAAAGGCCGGGTGACATACTGCTCGCCCTCCTTCTCGCTCATATCGCTCGGGCCGATAACGATCACGGCCACGCCGGGGATCATCCGTTTGAACCGGGCGATCTGTGCACCGAAGAACCGACCGTATTGCGCGGCCTCCTCGGCGCTCTTGAGGTTGGGGACCACATTGCCGCCGTATTGGAGGATGAGGAGTTCCACATCCAGATCGCTGAACATGGTGCTGAGCAACGCTTGGTCGGCCTTGCGGAACTCGTAGCCCGCCGCCCCTCGCGCCGCGATATTGTCCACGCACACTCCACTATGGCCTTCCAGGGAGACCCCATACACATCGGGGCTATCGGTCCCTTTGAAGGTGAGGGTGATCTCGTCCGGGGTGGAGGCGAACCGCCACTCGCGGATCAGCAGCCGGTCCGAGGGCGGCACCACTTCCGTGCTGATAAGCTCCGTACCCTGGCGCAGTTCAATGGTCAACGGGGTGCGATGCCAGCCGTAGTAGAGCCGCACCTCATCGAACTGTTGGGCCTTGCCATAGGCCCTGCGCAGCGGCCGCAAGGTCACGGTGGCCTCGTGCACGGTGCTATCCATGGGCACGGTGTCCGGCAAGATGGGGGTGAAGCGCGAGAAGGCGGAAAGCGCTCCGTACCGATCGTGGTGTTGGGTGGGATCCTTGCGCCCCATTACGCTGTAGCGGACCCAATTCGCGCTGATCACCCGATCGATACTGAAGCTGGGCACGATGTCGGCCACCGCCACCAGGCCGGGACCGGTACCTCCGAACTGCGTTTGCAGCTTGTTGCGCAGGTAGGAGGTGATCCGATCACCTTCCAGTTGCGAATCGCCGTAGTGCATGATGCGCAGCGGGTGGCGGCCCGAGCGTGCCGTCCGCAACTTGGCGAACACGGGCCAGAGCACCTTCTTATCGCCATCGGGGTAGTGCAGCGCGATACGCTCCTCCAAGGGGCGCAGCTTGGTGGTATCGAAAACGAAAGGCTCCTCCACCAGCGTGGTGTCCACCGCGAGGGGATCCACCACGAGGTCCTCCTCGGGCACGGCGGCCGCCGAGTCGGTGACCACCGCGAGGATGTCGCTGATATCGACCTTCTCCTCGGGGGTGGGGAACAACAGCTCTCCGGGGTCGGGCATGTGCAACACCACGACATCGCCGACCGGCATGCCCGCGCGGGGGAACAGCGCACCGATCAACGCCAGACCCGACAACACGGCCAGGAGGAAGATGAGCACATGCACTGGTCTCATGGGCGGGGTATCCTCAGTTCCTGACCAGGTTTGATCACCGTGCCGATATCATTCAGCTCCATCAGATGCAGGGCGGTGAGCCCGGGAAACCGACGGGCGATGCCATACAGGGAATCACCGTGGCGCACCGTGTAGGAAACGAACCGGGTCACGGGTGGGCCGTTCGCCCCCCCTGGATGATCGTTCATCGGGGCCAGCGGCAAAGGGGTGTTGGAACCCTCGCCATCGGGCAGCTGAGGTTCCGGTTCGGAGGGCTTCACCAACTCGCGCTTCTTCACTTTGATCACCAAGGTGCGGCCGGCGTTGATCCGGTCGCTGCGCAGGTTGTTCCACGCCTTCAGCTGTTTCACCGATACGCGGTGCTTCGCGGCGATACTTCCCAGGTTGTCACCACGGCGCACGGTATACCTTATGCTCTTCTCCACCACCACGCTCACCAACTGCTCCTCTGTGGCAGCCAAGGCCTGGCTTCGGGCCCGCTCCAATGCCGCTTCGGCCACCGCCATGGAATCGCGCATGGAAACGTAGCACGCCGTGGTGGTACGGGGTAGGAGGAAGGTCGCCCCTTCCGGGACATGTCCACTGCAATAGACGGGGTTCAGGGCTTGCAGGCGGGCCACGGGCAATTGCATCACGTGCGCCACGGCAGCCAGGTCGATGGCCCTGCCGCTCACCAGGGTATCCGCAGCTTCACGGGGTGCGATGGTGATGGGTTCCAAGCCCAACTCGCCACTGCGGGCGTAGAGGTGGATGAAGGCCATGAGCAGGGGCAGCACCTCTTGTTCCCCATCGGTGAAGTGGGGATACAGCGTACGGAGATCGGTGGCGCCACCGGTGCGCAACTGGGCCCGGGTGACATTGGCCGGTCCACATGCGAACGCCATGATGGCGAGGCCCCAGTCCTGATAGCGATCGCGCAGATCCTTGAGGTAGCGCACGGCCGCCTTGGTGCTGAGGACATCATCATGCCGCTCGTCCACCAGGGCGTTCACGGTGAGGCCATAGCGCAGGGCCACGGGGTAGGTCAGCATCCACAGGCCCCCACGCCCGTTGGCCGAGGCCGCCTGGCTGTTCAGCGCTGACAAGGCCATCGGCAAATGCACCAGATCGGTCGGGAGCCCCTGGACGGCCAACTCCTCCGCGAACATGGGGTAGTACACCCGGCTCAACCCGAGGAGCACACGGAACTGTTCCCGCAATGGCTCCCCGTAGAGATCGGCATAGAGCACCACATTGCTGTCGGCGAACACCGGCATGGTGGAGACCTCCTTCTTCAGGTCCTCGTAGAGATGCTCGGTATCGACCGCGCGCACCACACCCCGCCCCAAGGTGGGCCCCAGCTCGGCCAAGCGCTGTTCCACGGCCCAGGTGCCCATCAGGCTATCGGTACGCCAGGTGACCTGCGCCTGCGCGACGACCGACACCATCGCCACCACCGGTCCGAGGCAGATATGTGCGATCCGCGGCATGGGTGCGTAAAGCAAGTGGCTGTGTGCGAAGGAGGTGGCTCGCACAACCGGTAATTGTACACGCGGACTTGTTCAGTTGGCCGAACTTCGCGTCGTGAACATCAACGGACTGCGCCAAGGGCTGTGGGCTCTCCTGTTCTCCGGCATCACCTGGGTATGCGGTGCCCAGACCCTGCAGCCGCTCCCTGGTCCCCCTTCCACCCCACCATCAACGAACACCATGCTCATCGAGATCTGGAGCGATGTCGTCTGCCCCTTCTGCTACATCGGTAAACGCGAATTCGAGAACGCCCTTGCCCGCTTCGAGCACCGCGACCAGGTGGAGGTGGTGTGGAAGAGCTTTGAACTGGACCCCGGCGCGCCGGAACGCTCCGAGCACGACATGTACGGCATGCTCGTGAGCAAATACGGCGGCACGCGCGAGGATGCGAAGGCCCGCGTGGCCGGTGTGGTGCAACGTGCGAAGAGCGTCGGCCTCGACTACGCGATGGACAAGGCCATCATCGGCAGTTCGTTCCACGCGCACCGCTTGATCCAGTACGCGAAGACCCAGGGCAAGGGAGCCGAGGCCGAGGAGCGCTTGTTCCGTGCCTACTTCATGGAAGGGGAACACATCGCCGACAAGGCGGTATTGGCGCAACTGGCCGGCGAGATCGGCTTGGACAAGGCCGAAGCGGAGAAGGTGCTGGCGGCCACCACCTACACCGATGCCGTGCGTGCCGACGAGCGCGAGGCCCAGCAACTGGGCGTGCGCGGTGTGCCATTCTTCGCGCTGGACCGCAAGTATGGTGTGAGCGGCGCGCAAAGCAGCGAGCACTTCCTACAGGCGCTGCGGCAAGCGTGGGCCGAGCGCTGAGGGCTCACACGCACCTCCTGGCCCCTCGCACCACGATCGATGAGCCTTCGGCCAGCAGCACCGATGCAGGGGGCTGTCCGTTCAGTACGCCGAAGCGCTCACCATAAAGCAGTCCGAAGTCCACATCCACCTGGTGGCGAAGCACCGGGCACACCGGCCAGCGCGGATGCTCCACGCCGTACTCCAGGGTACGCTGCGGCCCGCGTCGTGTGTAGCCCCAGTAGTGCTCGGTGATGAACTCGGCCTCGCTGCCGGGCGCGGCATCCATCGGCGTTGCGGCGGCCTCCACCGCGATGTGATGCCAGCGTTGCTTCTTCCAGCGGTAACGCACGGTGAGCGATCCGTTCTCCATGGACCATGCGTGGCCCATGGGCACCGTGGCGTACGGTTCGCCGTAGATCGTACGGGCCACGAAGGTGAGCGCCGACTTGGGTACGAACTCGCGCACGAACACCACGCCCCGCCTCCAGCCGTCGGGGCCGCGGTGCCGCACGTAGGAACGCAGGTTCACCTCCTCGAACGTGGTGTGGAAGGGAATGGTGATGCCCTTCAAGCGGGTATTGGTGAAGAGGAAGCCAACGAGGCTCACATAACAGGTCCCGGCGAACAGGTCGAGTTCCGTCCCGTGGGGAACGAATGGCCGCAGTAGTTCGGGTTCCACGGCATATTTGGCCATGACGAGCTTGCGCCATTCGGCGGTGAGGAAGATGGGACGCGGAGAACTGCGTTCAGCGGACATCCAATCCTGCGACACGCTCGAAATGACGCTTGTTCAACGTGACGATAGGCAGCTGTTCGCCGACGGCGGTGGCCGCGATGAACAGATCGGCGATGTCCAATTGCTTCCGACCGCGTTTCAACTCGACGTTCAGATCCACGGCCTTATGCGCGTGGAGTGAGGTGAAAGGCACCACCTCGATACGCTCCAGCAGTTCCTCCCAGAAGATACGGTGCGCTGCTGCAACCCCGGCGTACAACTCATATTCAGTAATAGAAGAGATCCGGAGGTCGCTTCCGGAACGCATGTGCTGGAATAGGACGGTAGCCGTCTTGTCCTTCTTTCGGAAGTACTCGATCAGAACCGACGTGTCCAGCAGGACTACCGGCTGCGCCATTTGTTGATCGCTTCACGAGCCTCGGCTATCCTTTCAAGCTCGGTCTTGGTGAGCGTGGGACCGGAGAGCAACAGCTCCTCAAAGGTCTTGTCCTTGGTTCGGGGCGCAGTCTTGGACTCGTTCAGGGCGGCTTCCAGCTTAGCCCGTTGCCTCGCCGGCAGTTGACGGATCAACTCCACCAACTGTTCTATTCCGATGTCCAGCTTCAATTCCATGGGACAAAGGTACCAAGTCCATCAACGTACCGCCATCACCCCGCATAGGTGGAAGAGGAGCCTTGCCCCCACGTTCGCATCCCACTCATCCTTTCCCGGCGCGACCTCTACCAGATCGAACCCGATGATCGTACGTCCACTGCGCACCAATCGCGAAAGGAGATAGGTCGCTTCCTCATACTGGAAACCGCCCGGCACCGGTGTTCCCGTGTTCGGGCACAGGGTGGGGTCCAGGCCGTCGATATCGAAGCTGACATGCACCTTTTGCGGAAGTGAAGCGATGATGGCATCGCACTGTTCGCGCCAGGTGATGCCCTCGTACTGCTGGCGGCGCACATCGGCGCTGCGCACGATACGCACCCGCTCCTTGTTCTTCAGGAAGACGTCGTTCTCCTGCTCGCAGAAGTCGCGGATGCCCACGCTCACCAGTTTCGTGAGCTGCTTGATGGGCAACGCATTGTACATGATACTGGCGTGGCTGTACGTGAAACCCTCGTAGGCCACGCGCAGGTCGAGGTGCGCATCGATGTGCAGGATGCCGAACTCCTTATGCCGTGCGGCCTGGGCGCGGAAGAACCCGAGCGGCGTGCTGTGATCGCCCCCTACAAGGCCCACCAACTTGCCCTGGTCCATCCAGTAGGTCGTGCGTTGCTGCACCCAATCGTTCAACACCGCGCACTCCGCGTTGATCCGGTCCAACGCCTTCTTCGCCTTCGCACGCTTCTTGGCATCGCCCCCTTCCATCAGCACTTCCATCACCTGCTGCGCTTCCTTCTTCAGTGCCTTGCTCTGCTCCAGCAGTGCCTGGGGGATCTCGTCCATGGCGATGCCGCGCTTCCACAGCTCGGGAAACTCCGGATGGAAGAGGTCCACTTGGAAGCTGGCATCGAAGATGGCCTGTGGCCCATGCGAAGTGCCACCGCCGTAGCTGGTGGTCACCTCCCACGGCACGGGCACCAGCACGATGTCCGCTTCGGCCGTGGTGAACGGCAGTCCATAGATGTCGGCATTGGGGCTTCCCGGACTGTTGGGGTCGAAGGACTTGATCTTGCTGGCTTTGCTCATGGTGCGTTGGCTGGAGCGGCGAAGGTAGCCGGTTGGATCGTTGGCGTATGGGAACGACCCGCGCGTCCTAGCCGCGACCAACGTCGGGCACACGGCTTCGGGCCAGGCCATGCGGTGACCAATGGTTGCCTCTGCCACCGACCGCGCACCCACCCCGGGCACGCTGGCTAACTTGGCCCACCTTTCGCAACCCCTCATGATGCAACGCAGCCTAGTCCTCGGTGTGGCGCTGTGCCTCGCCGCCCCTTTCGCAACCGCGCAGAAACAGCTCACCAACCGCGACATCTGGGCCAGCCCACTGTTCAGCGCGGAATACGTGGGTGGCCTGGCCAGCATGAACGATGGCCTGCACTACACCGTGCTGGACGAGGGTGAAGCCGGGGCCGTGCTGGACCAGTACGCCTACCGCACCGGGCAGAAAGTGGCCACGCTCGTGGATGGCGCCACCTTGATCCCCGCAGGGCAGCGCGAACCCATCGCCATCGAGGGATACAGCTTCAGTGGCGACGAGAAGAAACTGCTGTTCGAGACCGGTACCGAACCGATCTACCGGTACAGCTACTACGCCCACCACTATGTGTACGACCGCGCGAGCAAGAAGCTGGCCCCCCTCTCGGACGTGGGCAAAGCGAAACAACGGCTGGCGACCTTCAGCCCCGACGGCTCCCGGGCAGCCTTCGTGCGCGAGAACGACCTGTACGTGGTGGAGCTGGCCACGATGAAAGAGACACGTGTGACCACCGATGGTGCATGGAACAAGGTGCTGAACGGTGCCACGGACTGGGTGTACGAAGAGGAATTCACCCTGGTGCAGGGCTATGCCTGGAGCCCCGATGGCGGCAAATTGCTCTTCCTGCGGAGCGATGAGAGCGCGGTGCGGGAATTCGACATGACGTACTACAAGGACCAGTTGTACCCGAGTGAGTACCGCTTCAAGTACCCGAAGGCCGGCGAAGTGAACAGCACCGTGAGCCTGCACGTGTACGACATCACCTCGGCCACCACGGCCACCCTTCCCTTGGGCACCGACGAGCAGGACATCTACATCCCGCGGCTGGGCTTCACCCCCAAAGGAGCGGCCTGGTTCATGCGGATGAACCGGTTGCAGAACGAGAAGGTGATCCTGATGGTGGACCTACCGCCGGCAGGCGCCATGGCCAAGCTCACCCCGAAGGAGATCTTCCGGGAGACCAGCAAGACCTACGTGGAAGTGACGGACGACCTGCACTTCCTGGCCGATGGCAGCGGCTTCGTGCTCACCAGCGAACGCAGCGGCTGGAACCACGTGTACCACGTGCCCCTGAAAGGCGAGCCCAAGGCCCTCACCAGCGGCGCATGGGATGTGGTGAGCGTGGCGGGCATCGACGAGAAAGGGAAACGGGTGCTCTTCACCGCGGCGAAGACCGCACCCGAGGACCAGGAGGTGTGGAGCGTGGGTCTTAGCGGCAAAGGCCTGAAACAATTGAGCCCAGCTGGCGGCCACAACGAGGCGGAGTTCAGCAAGGGCTTCCAATACTTCATCAACACCCGCAGCACGGCCAACGATGTCCCCGTGGTGACCTTGCACGAAGGGCAGGGCAAGTTGGTGAAGCAGCTGAAGGACAACCTCCGGTTGAAACAGGCATTGAAGGACTACGGTGTGGTTCGCCGGGAATTCTTCCAGTTCACCACGCCAGCGGGCGTTCAGCTGCGCGGCTGGATGATGAAACCATCGGCCTTCGATGCCACGAAGAAGTACCCGGTGCTGATGACGCAGTACAGCGGCCCCAACAGCAACGAAGTGCTGGACAAGTTCGACGGGCGCGATCTGCTGTGGCATTCGCTGCTGAACCAGAAAGGCTACATCGTGGTCTGCGTGGATCCGCGAGGCACGGGCCACCGCGGCCGCGATTTCCGCCACGTGACCTATGGCCAGCTCGGGAAGTACGAGACCGAGGACCAGATCGCCGCGGCGCGGTGGTTGGCGCAGCAGGCCTATGTGGACGGTGGCCGGATCGGCATCTTCGGCTGGAGCTACGGCGGCTACATGAGCAGCCTATGCATCACCAAGGGTGCCGACGTGTTCAAGGCGGCCATCGCCGTGGCACCGGTGAGCAACTGGCGGTACTACGACACCATCTATACCGAGCGCTACATGGGCCTGCCCAAGGACAATGCCCAGGGCTACGACGACAACAGCCCCATCAACCACGTGGACAAGCTCAAAGGCAACTACCTGTTGATCCACGGCCTGGCCGACGACAACGTACACTACCAGAACGCCGCCGAAATGACGCTGGCTCTAGTGAAGGCCAACAAGCCGTTCGACCAGTTCGTGTACCCCGACCGCAACCACGGGATCTACGGCGGCACCACACGCCTGCACCTGTTCGAGCTGATGACGAAGTGGCTGGAGGAGAAGCTCTGATACCAGTTGTCAGTATATGCGGAACAAGTCAAGGCCCGGAACCTTGGGCCGACCGCGACTGACCGCTGACCGTTCCTTCCGCGCATCCGCACCATGCCCTGGCAACCACCAACTGAGAACAGGCAACCGCTCCCCCCATTGCCAGTTCCCGGCCTTTCCTACCTTGGCGCACCTCAACCCCAACGTTAGATGACGAACACCTCGACCACCACGGGTCACCCCAAGGGATTGTACTGGCTTTTCGCCGCGGAGATGTGGGAACGCTTCTGCTACTACGGCATGCGGGCGTTGCTGCTGCTCTACCTGGTGAAGAGCCTGGCCATGGGCGACAACATGGGATTCGCGGTGTACGGGGCCTATACCGCCCTGGTCTATGTGATGCCGGTGATCGGTGGCCGGCTCGCCGACCGGATCCTGGGTTCCCGGTTGGCCGTGCTGCTCGGTGGTCTGTTGATGGCCATCGGCGAGTTCATGATCGTGGGTGGCACGGAGATGCTCCTGTTCTGGGGCATGTCGGTGATCATCGTGGGCAACGGGCTCTTCAAGCCGAACATCAGCACCATGGTGGGCAAGCTCTACCCCGATGGCGACAACCGGAAGGATAGCGGCTTCACCATCTTCTACATCGGCATCAACCTGGGCGCCCTGCTGGCCACCACGGTATGCGCCGAAGTGGGCAACATCTACGGTGCCCAATACGGGTTCGCGCTGGCCGGGGTGGGCATGCTGCTGGGCGTACTGATCTTCCAGCTGGGTAGCAAACACTATGGGCATGTGAGCCAGCCGCCCTCTCCCGAGACCCTCTACAAGCCCAAATACGGTCCGCTGAGCCCCTTCAGTGCCGTCATGCTACTGTGCATCGCACTGGTACCGGTGCTCTACTTCCTGTTGCGCAACACCACCATCGCCGGTTACGTGCTCCTGGGCGTGGCCGTACTGGTGATCGGCAGTCTGATCGCGCGCGGTTTGAAGGACGGGAAAGTGCAACTGGACAAGATGTTCGGTTTCATCATTCTGATGCTCTTCAACGTGGTGTTCTGGGCCTGTTTCGAGCAGGCGGGCAGCAGCCTCACGCTCTTCGCCGACCGTAACGTGGATCGGATGATCGGTGGATGGGAGATGGGTGCAGCGACGACCCAGTTCTTCAACCCGGCATACATCCTGATCTTCGGTTCCCTCTTCTCCATCATGTGGGTGAAGCTCAAGCAGGCGGACCGCGACTTCAGCATCCCGATGAAGTTCGGGATGGGCATCCTCCAACTCGGATTGGGCTACCTGGTGATCCTGCTGGCGGCACCGCTGGCCGTGGAGTACCAAGTGCCCTTGTGGACGCTTGCCCTGCTGTACATGCTGCACACCACGGGCGAATTGTTCCTGTCGCCCATCGGCCTGAGCATGGTGACCAAACTGGTACCGAAGGACATGACCGCCACAGCCATGGGAGCTTGGTTCCTGAGCATCGCCGGTGCGAACTACGCCGCAGGTATGCTTGCGAAACTGACAGGTGCTGAGCATGGTGCCGGCGAGGCTGAAGTATTGGACAAAGCCGCCAGCCTGGCCACGTACGTGGACGTCTACAGCACCATGGGGTATGTGACCGCGGGCATCGGCCTCTTCCTGATGGTGATGAGCCCGTTGATCAACAAGCTCTTCCACGGCGTACGCTAAGCCCTCCTTCCTGTCATGAGCGCAGCCCGGAAGCACCCCGCCGCCCTGCCCTTCCTGTTCCTCACCGAGATGTGGGAGCGGTTCGGGTATTACCTGATGATCGGCATCTTCCAGCTGTACCTGATGGACCCCACGTCCAGCGGTGGATTGGCGATGGAACGCAAGGATGCGGCCGACATCTACGGCACCTTCATCGCGCTGGTGTTCCTCACCCCGTTCATCGGGGGGCTGCTGGCGGACCGCGTGCTGGGCTATACGAAGGCGATCTTCATCGGTGGCGCGTTGATGGGGCTGGGCTACATCGGGCTGGCCTTGCCGGGCATGACGGCCTTCTACACCTCGCTCGCACTGATCATCGTGGGCAACGGGTTCTTCAAGCCGAACATCAGCACCCTGCTGGGGAACCTGTACAACGACGACCAGTACCGTGCACAGAAGGACAGCGGCTACAACATCTTCTACATGGGCATCAACGTAGGGGCGGCCGTATGCAACCTCTTCGCGGCGTACATGCGCAACAAGTACGGCTGGGGCCACGCCTTCGCAACAGCCGGTGTAGGGATGTTCCTGGGGCTGCTCGTGTTCTACATCGGCCTGAAGCATTATCGCCATGCCGACGTGAAGAAACCCGTGCAGAAGGAGGACATGCCACTGACCAAGGTGTTCGGCACGGTACTACTCCCGGCCATCATCGTGGGCATGGGCGCATGGGCCATTCCCGGTAACCTGTTCGGCAGCGACAGCACCGATGCGTTCATCTTCGCCACCATCCCGGTCATCATCTTCTACGTGGGCCTGTACCTCCGTGCCAGCCTGGAGGACAAGAAGCCGCTCGTTGCGCTGCTCAGCATCTTCGCCGTGAGCATCCTGTTCTGGGCGGTGTTCAAACAGAACGGCACAGCGCTGACCACCTGGGCGCAGTACTACACCGACCGTGAGCTGCCCGCGGCCATCGCCCCCACGGCCAACGAACTGTTCCTGGCCGAGCGCGTGGTGAACGCGAACGACACGGTGCCGGTCTACGACAACGAGTTCCGCTTGGTGAAGGAGGATGGGGTGGCACGGACCGAGGTGGGCAAACCCGTCTACTTCAAGAACCTCCAGCCCGAGCGTATGCCGGAGGAAGGCGGTACACTTTACCTGGGCAACACCGAACTGTTCCAAAGCATCAACCCGTTGTGGGTGATCCTGCTCACGCCGGTGGTGGTGGGCTTCTTCGCCTTTCTGCGGCGACGGGGTTTGGAGCCGAGCACGGCGAGCAAGATCGGTTGGGGGCTGCTGGTGAGCGCGCTCAGCACCCTGGTGATGGTATGGGCCGTGAGGATCTGCGACAACGGCGCGATCAAGGCCAGCAGCTGGTGGCTGATCGCCACGTACGGCGTGATCACCATCGGTGAACTGATGCTGAGCCCGATGGGCCTTTCGCTGGTGAGCAAGGTGAGCCCCAAGCGCCTCACGGCCTTGATGATGGGCGGCTGGTTCCTGAGCACGAGCATCGGCAACAAACTGAGCGGTGTACTGGCCAGCCTGTGGGACACCTACACCGACAAGGCCGACTTCTTCTGGGTGAACTTCGCCCTATTGATGACGGCCACCCTGATCATGTTCGCCATGCTGCGCTGGCTGAACCGCATCATCCCCGAACAGCGCTAACGCCGCCCCACGCAACCATGGAACGTACCCCCACCCTGCAGGAGATCCGCGACTTCAAAGGAACCTACCCGAAGCAGCTGCTCCACCTCTTTGGCACCGAGATGTGGGAGCGGTTCTGCTTCTACGGCCTGCGCGGCATGCTGGCGGTGTTCATGGTCACCGAGCTGGGCCTGGCCGAAAAGGCGGCCAACCTGCAGTACGGGGCCATCCAAGCCTTCGTATACGCCTTCACCTTCCTCGGCGGCGTGTTCGCCGACAAGATCCTCGGCTTCCAGAAGTCGCTCGTCTGGGGCGCCGCGCTGATGATCATCGGCGGCTTCGTGATCGCTGCCGCCCCCAAGGACTTCTTCTACCTCGGCATCTGCTTCAACATCATCGGCACCGGATTCTTCAAGCCGAACATCAGCACCATGGTGGGCCAACTCTACCACGAGGGCGATGCGCGACGCGATGCCGGTTTCGGCCTGTTCTACATGGGCATCAACATCGGCGCCTTCCTGGGTGGTCTGCTGATGGTGTATGTGGGCAAGGAACACTCCTGGCGCGCCGCCTTCGCCCTGGTGGGTGTGGTGATGATCATCAGCCTGATCAACTTCTTCTTCCGTCGCAAGAGCCTGGGACCCATCGGGCTGTCACCGCTTAGCCCGAACATGCCTGCGAACAAGCGCAAGCTGTACGAATGGGGCACCTACCTGGGTTCACTGGCCGTGATCCCGTTCATCCTGTTGATGGTGACCAACACCGCGTACACCGACCTGTTCATGTACATCGTGGGGCCGCTGACGCTGATCTACCTGGCTTGGGAGATGCGCACCTTCAGCCGGGCGGAGAACCTGAAGCTGGGCGCGGCCCTGATCTTCATCTTCTTCAGCGTGTTCTTCTGGGCCTTCTTCGAGCAGAGTGGGGGCAGCCTGAGCCTCTTCGCCTTGAACAACCTGCGCCCAAGCCTATTCGGCTTCTCGGTGGACACCAACAGCGTGAACAACGCGGCCAACTCGCTCTTCGTGATCGCCTTCAGTGCGTTGGCAGGCCTGTTCTGGCTGTGGCTGAGCAAGCGCAAAGCCGAACCGAACAGCGTGGTGAAGTTCGGCCTGGGCTTCGTATTCCTGGCCGGGGGCTTCTACATCTTCAAGAGCACTCTGGGCCTGGCCGATGAGAACGGCATCACCAGCACGGAGGTGTTCACCTTCGCCTGGTTCGTGATCACCTTCGGCGAACTGTGCCTATCGCCCATCGGCCTGTCGTTGATGACCAAGCTGAGCCCTGTGCGCATCCAAGGCCTGATGATGGGCATGTGGTTCCTGGCCAGTGCTTACGGGCAGTACGCCGCCGGGCTGCTGGGCGCGGGCATGAGCGCCGAGGACCCCAACGCCAGCAACTACGATAAGTTGGTGCTGTACACCGAGGGTTACGGCCAACTGGGTCTCTACGCCCTCATCGCCGGTGGAGCCTTGATCCTGCTGTCGCCGCTGGTGCGAAGAATGATGCAGGAAGTGAAATGACCATTAACCCGGCACGGTCGTTGTAGCTTACGCCCGCATCCTTCCCTACCCATGCGCACCCTCCTGCTCAGCCTGGCCTTCGCCCCCCTGTACCTGGCCGCACAGACCCCCGCCTCCACCGAAGCGAAAGGCGGCATCCACTGGCTCACCATCGAAGAGGCCCAGGCCCAGGCGAAGAAAGCGCCCAAGCCGCTGATGATCGATGTGTACACCACCTGGTGCGGCCCCTGTAAGATGTTGGACGCGAAGACCTTCCACGACCCGCGCTTGGCCGAGTACGTGAACAAGAACTTCTACCCCGTTAAGTTCAACGCCGAGAGCGGCGCACCGGTCACCTTCAAAGGACAGAAGTTGGAGAACCCCGAGTTCAACCCCAGCCAAGTGGGGGGGCGCAACGGTACGCACCAGCTCACCTACATGATCGCCAATGTGCAAGGGCGCATCGCCTACCCCACCGTGGTGTACCTGGATAGCGACCTGAACGTGCTGGCACCGGTGCAAGGGTACATGACCCCGGACCAGATGGAGCCCATCCTGCACTTCTTTGGGGGCGGCCATTACAAGGCGAAGGACTACCAGACCTTCATGGGCGATTTCAAGCCCAAGTGGGGGGCTCAGTGAGTTGGGCCGCAAGACCCGGGATCGCGTGAGTCGTCCTGCCGTGATGGGGCCGCAGGTCCTTTCCGAACACACGCCACCACGACCTCCCGACCGGTTTTCCACGATCAGGAAGGGCCCGAAGACCGCAGGTTTAGCCACTTCTTTGAACATCACCTAAGCGGGGTATGTTCTTTGCTACCTTAGCGGCCGTTCCAAAAGACCCCCCCCTCAAGACCCCGTTGGCAGATGAGCGAGAAGGCGCAGATCATCCTGGATGGCAAGACGTACGAGTTTCCTGTGACCGTTGGCAGCGAAGGCGAAAAGGCCATCGACATCAGCAAGCTTCGTGACCAGACGGGTTACATCACCCTGGACTTCGGCTACAAGAACACAGGAGCCACCACCAGTGCCATCACCTTCTTGGATGGCGAAGAAGGCATCCTGCGGTACCGGGGGTACCCCATCGAACAATTGGCCGAGCGTTCGAGCTTCTTGGAGGTGGCCTACCTGCTGCTCTTCAGCGAATTGCCCACGGCGAAGGAGCTGACCGACTTCGAGAACCAGATCCGTTACCACAGCCTGGTACACGAGGACATGAAGCACTTCTTCGAGTTCTTCCCGAGCAACGCCCACCCCATGGGTATCCTCTCGGCGATGGTGAACTCGCTGAGCACCTTCTATCCGAAGAGCCAGGATCCGCACCGGTCCATGAACGACCAGATGCGTACCGTGATCCGCCTGATCGCCAAGATGCCCACCCTGGCGGCCATCAGCTACAAGAACAACCTGGGGCACCCGTACATGTACCCGGACAACAAGCTGGGCTACGTGGAGAACTTCCTGCACATGATGTACGGCCTGCCCACCGAGCCCTACAAGGCCGATCCGGTGGTGGTGGACGCGCTGAACAAGCTGCTGATCCTGCATGCGGACCATGAGCAGAACTGCAGCGCCAGCACCGTACGCATGGTGGGTAGCAGCCAGGCCAACCTGTACAGCGCGGTGAGCGCGGGCATCGCGGCCCTCTGGGGCCCCCTGCACGGCGGTGCCAACCAGGAGGTGATCGAGATGCTGGAGACCATCCGCAACGATGGCGGCGACATCCAGAAGTGGGTGAACAAGGCCAAGGACAAGAACGATCCGTTCCGCCTCTTCGGTTTCGGCCATCGGGTGTACAAGAACTTCGATCCCCGGGCCACCATCATCAAGAAGGCGTGCGACGATGTGCTGAAGAAGCTCGGGGTGAACGACCCGGTATTGGACATCGCCCGTCAGTTGGAGGAGATCGCGTTGAAGGATGACTACTTCATCGAGCGCAAGCTGTACCCCAACGTGGACTTCTACAGCGGCATCATCTACCGCGCCATCGGCATCCCCACCCGCATGTTCACGGTGATGTTCGCCCTGGGCCGCCTGCCGGGCTGGGTGGCACAATGGAAGGAGATGGTGCAGAACAAGGAGCCCATCGGCCGTCCGCGCCAGATCTACACCGGCGCCACCAAGCGCGACTATGTGGACCTGAAGGACCGCGGCTGAGCGATCCGCCGATCAACAGCAAGGGGTGCCGGGGTCAAACGACCGAGGCACCCCTTGTGGCTTGATGACGCCCGTGGGCCTCCGATAGGGCCCCACGCCGCTGGAACAAACCCGGCGGCACTGCTCCCGGACCACGGCCTCACCCCAGATGCTGGTCACGCTCCTCTTCCACGGAAGCGTTTACCTTCGCACGGACGAATCCGAACGCATCATCATGAAAAAGCTCATCGGTCTTGGCCTGTGGTTGCTGGCCCTGCTCATCCCCTTCCGCTTCGCGATCCTTGACACCGAGGACCTGCTGCAACCGGATGGCTCGATCAACAACATGAAAGGCCTGATCAGCTTCCTGGTGATGATCGCGTTGATCTTCACCGGATACGCCCTGGTGGATTCGGCCGACGCGAGGCCCAGCGGATCCGACGCCGCCAAGCACTGACCCCGACCCCAGAACAGGCCGACCATGGCCCACGTCCTGATCGCCACCGACATGAGCGCCAACGCGCTCAACGCCGCCATCTATGGCATCCGGCTCTATGGCACGGAAGGCAACCGGTTCACGTTGTTGAACACGTTCCGTTCACCGCCCACGAGCACGGACCTGCCGGTGATGCCCGACCCCACGGCACAGCTCTCCGTGGAGGGTCTCGAAAGCTTCGCGGGGCAACTGCTGGAACAGCTGCCCGAACCCACGCCGGACCTGGCCACCATCTCGGCCTACGGGGCGTTGAGCCAGGTGCTCCAGGAGATGTGCGAAGGCCCTGAGCCACCGGACCTGGTGGTGATGGGCACACATGGCACGTCGGGCTTGGAGCGGCTATTGATGGGCAGTACCACCGCCTCGGTGATCCGCAACGTGGCCCTTCCCGTGCTGGCGGTACCTGCCGCGGCAAGCTATCAGGATCCGGAACGGATCGTCCTGGCCGATGATGGTGGCCCGGTGGACCGCAGTACCTTGAAAGTGCTGTTGGACATCGCACGTTGGTCGCGCTCCGAAGTGATGATCGTGCACGTGGTACCCGAAGGGCGCGACGCGGAAGAGACCTTCGGTGGCGAATACGACAAGTTGCTCGGTGCCATACCTCACACCTTCCACAGTGTGAGCGGCGACGATGTGTTGGTTGCGTTGAACGACCTGGCGAACCAGCGCGACACGGACCTGGCCGTGGTGGTGCACCGGCATCGCGGGCGCATCGAGCAGCTCTTCCACCGCAGTGTTTCCACGGAACTGGCGTTGCACACGCACACCCCGCTGCTGATCCTTCAGCAAGCCAGCCATTGAGCGCGCTGATGCGTGGAGGATTACCGCTCTTCAGCTTCAAGGGGATCAAGGTGTTCCTGCACTGGACCTTCGCCCTGTTGCCGGCCTATATCGCCATCATGGGGGTGTCCGATGGCGGTTCCTGGCACGACATCCTCACCGAGATCGGCTACGTGCTCATCGTGTTCGCTTGCGTGGTGCTGCACGAATTCGGCCATGCCCTCACCGCCCAGCGGTTCGGGGTGCGCACACGCGACATCACCATACTTCCGATCGGCGGTGTGGCCAGCCTGGAGCGCATGCCCGAGGATCCGAAACAGGAGTTCTGGATCACCGTGGCGGGCCCGATGGTCAACCTGGTTATCGCCGGCATCGCCTTCATCGCCCTGGCCACCTCCGGCGTGGACTTGCTCACCACCGATCTGCTCAACGACCTGGAAGGCTGGACCGGCCTGCTCACCTTCCTCCTGGCGGCCAACCTCAGCCTGTTCCTCTTCAACCTCATCCCCGCCTTCCCCATGGACGGTGGGCGCATCCTCCGTTCTGCTCTGGGGATGTGGCTGCCACGCGAGAAAGCCACGCGCATCGCCACCTCGATCGGTCGCGTACTGGCCCTATGCTTCGTGGTCTACGGTCTGTACAGTGGCGCCTTCACTCTGGCGATCATCGGCGTGTTCATCTTCATGGCGGCCGGCAGCGAAGCACGCATGGTGCAGCAGAAAGCCAATGTGTTGGCCTTGCGCGTGGGCCAATGTGTTCGAAGGGATCTCATCCGGATGGCTCCCTCGGCCACCGTACAGGATGCATGGAACGCCATGACCTTGGTTGACCACCACGTGGTGGTAGTAGTGGACCAAGGGCTGTACCGCGGTCTGGTACTGAAAGAGGACCTGCGCGCGGCCCTGGCACAAGGATCGGCCACGGCACCCATCGCACATCTGACACAGCATGTGCCGAGCGTGGAACCGGAGCAACCGGCCATGGTCGCTTATCAACGCATGGTCCACGAAGGCCATGGGGCCATGGTCTCGACCGATCAGATCCACGGGCTCGGTGTGGTGCTACGCCTGGACCTGGAGAAAGCCCTGGGGGCGATCGGCCCGACGGCTCCGGCACCACGGTGAACACGGGTGGCCCGCGGTGTTCCGGTCCTACTCCACCGGCTTCTTCTTCGGGTCGTACAGGGTGAACACACGGGAGATGTTGAATCCGAAATGGATATCACCATCGCCCCATCTTCCGGTGGTCTCCGTGATATAGGCTCGCTCGAACATGCCGGTGCTGTTGGTGAAATGCAGCTGGAAGACGTGTCCGCCGGTCTCGATATCGAAACCCACCGAGAGTGAATTGGTGAACAGCGGCACATCGTCGCGCATCACGTGGAAGTACTCCCCATTGATGGCGAGTCGTTTGGACAACTTGGCCCGTGCTCCGACACCAACATGGAACAGGTCGTTCGGATCGTCCGCTGCCTCCACCAGGTTACGGTGTACCACCCCGGGTGTGACCTGCATGGAGAACCCGTCGCTGAACTTCCGCCCCACCACCATCTGCCAGGAATAGGTAAGCCGGTGCGTGAAGTGGTCTTCGCGCCCCGGGCCGTACCACGGCACCTCGGTGGCCCGCGCCGTGGTGAGTGACGAGGCCGCCACGACCGCCAGGGTGATGGGCATGCCACACCCCTCATCGCACTGCCTCAGCACCTTGAACTTGGCGAACCCGTCCACGGTCTTCTGGTATCCGCTGCGTCCCACGCCCACCATCAACCGATCGGTGATGCCCATGTCCACGCCAAGGCGCACATCGGCATTGTCCAGACCGAAGAACTCGTTCACCCCACCGCTCAGGAAACCGAACCGGTGGTTGATGCGCATGTCCAACACCCCGGCCGCCGTGTTCTCCAGGCTATGTCCGTTGATGACACGCGACGTCTTGAAGCTCGCATTGGTGTGAACCACGCTGGTTTCCGTGGCACCCAGCAACTCCAGCAGATCCTCTTGGGCACAAGCCGGAGCGGCAAACAGGACGGAGGTGAACAGCAGGCATCGGTTCATGCGCAAGGAAAAGAAAGGCGAGGATCCACGCACGTGTCTCAAAGCTTGGTGTAGGTGAGGTCCACGGTCACCTTCATCTGTTCCGCGATGTTCTTCCGCACGACCCCGGGGATCTCGATGCCATGATCCTCCGGCTTCACATGGAAGACACTATGGGCCTTGATGGTGCCATCCGCCTCCACGGTCATGGTGCCTTGGGTCTGGATGGGCTTGGTGACGCCATGGATGGTAAGGTCGCCGGAGACCGCGACCGTGTAAGCCCCGGGCTTCTTCAGGTCGGCAAGAGCGACACCCTCCACTTTGCCCTTGAAACCAGCCTTGGGGAACGTTCCGCTCTCCATGTAATTCTCGTTGAAGTGCTCCTGCATGAGGGCCTTCTCGAACTCGAAGGCGCGGACCAAGGCTTCGAACTGGATGGCTCCGGTGGTCGCGTCGAACACACTGGTAACCTTCCGGTTGTCCGCTTCGATATTCTCCACTGGAGTTCCGGAGAAGAAGTGGATATGGCCGTTGCGTGTGGCGAATCGTTCCTGTGCCGACAATAAGGAGGGCAGCAGTGCCGCTGCGATGGCGAGGGATCTCAAGTTCTTCATGGTCGTTATCAGTGTTCAGGTTCAGGTTCAGATCGATCACGCCGCGATGCAACGCATCAACACCACATCCAGTAGGAAACCGGTGCAAACGCCCCGCACGCTCACCTCATCGCCTTCGTGCCAGTGCGCTGGCAGGTCGCTATCAGGGAACTCGCAAAGGACACCGGCCAGTGCATCACCGGTCTCGAGCACCACGTTGGTGATACCACTTCCCATCGGTGCGATGCTGCGAATGGTGCCACGTACCTCCACCACCTGTTCGGTGGCTCCCACATAGCGGCGGGTGGCAGCTGCCTCATCCGCTTGGAAATCCGCGAGCAGCTGGGCTGCCGTCACCGTCACCACCACGGGCCGTGTTCCGGTGGCGGCGACACCACGATCGTACTCACGATAAGCTACCATGGCTGCCACCACGAGGAGTGCGGCCACTAAGGTCCAAAGAAGCTTTCTGCGGTTCATGGTCCGTTCAGTTCGGAGCCCCGGCATCGACCCAGGCTTGGAGTTTTTGGATCTCGCATGCGGACAGTGCGCCGCCCTGCGGCATGCTGCGCGAAACCAGCACCAACTGCTGGAAAGAGCCATTGTCCACGGTGGCCTTCACCGCCGCGTACGTGCGCAGATCCCCAGGCCCCTGCCCGCCGGGAAGGTGGCAGTTCGCGCAGCGTGTGGCGATGATGGGCTCGATGGTGGAGGCCCAATAGCCCGGGGTCGTGGCACTACCGGGGTCGCAAGCACCCGGATACAGGAGCTCCTCCTTGTCGTAGTAGCAACCACCCAGGCACAGAGCGAGGAGGTAGGCGGGGATCATCGAACGGCACATGGCTCAATTGTTGGGCGCACCATCTTCGATCCAGATCAGGAACTGGCGGATCCGGCAGTCGGGCAAGGGGGTGGTGTACGGAGGCATGGCAGCGACACCCGGCAGGTGCTGTATGGCGGCGGCCAAACGCCCATCCATGGCCACGCTGTTCAACACATCCCAGCTGCCCAGGTGGAGACCACCCTGCGGTGAGCCACCGCCATGGCAACCACCACAGCGTTGGGCCACCAGGGGGGCGATGGTAGCGGTGTAGGTGACATTCACCGTGTCGCAGGCGGCATCCGCACAGGAATTGTTCCGCGCTCCCTGCACCAACCAGCGTCGGATCAGGTCCTTCTGTTCCGTGGTGAGCGCGCTCTGCGGTGGCGGTGGCATCCGATCGTCCGGATCGGGATCGTTGATCACCTCCCATAGATCACTGTCAAGGGGATCGGCCACACGGATGATGTCACTGTTCATCAACGTGGCATAGCTCGTGATCTCAATGCCGCGGTTATCATCGGTGGCCGTGTTGTGGCAGCCCGGCACGGCACAGTTGGAGACCAGCAGCGGCAGCACCTGTTGATCGAAGAACACCGAGTCGGGATCACAGGTGCCCCCGCTCCCACCTTGACCATTGCCACCATCCGGCTCATCCGGCATCAGCAGCGGTTCGTGCACACAGCCTCCCAATACCACCACCGCCACGAGGGCCACCCACACGGACGTGCGCATGATGCTGGTCGGTCGGCGATATGAGGTGGATGGTCGCATGCGATGCTCCTTGATGATCCGCAGGACAAAACTATCCCCGGCTGGTAACGGAGACCGGTCGAAACCGACGAGTCGGGAAAATGGGCCGATGGACCGGGAAGGGAACAGCACTTGAGCCGAACGAGGTGGTGTAGCGATGTATCGCGTCCTGGACCTGGCCCGGCTACTCCCCAGCCAGCCACCGCTTGAACGCGGCCGACCGTTCACTGCTCACGATGGCATCCTCATCGTACGGCGGATCCAGCAACACTTTCACCCTGCTCTTGCTATAAGCCAGCAGCTCCTTGATGCTGTCCACCTGCACGATCAACTGCCGGTTCAAGCGGATGAAGCGAGCGGAGTCCAGTTGTTTCTCCAAGCGATCCAGGCTTTCTTCCAGCGGCAGGTCGCGGCCTTCGCGGGTGCGCAGGAAGGTGTTCTTCTGCAACGAATGGATGTAGGCGATCCGCGCTGGTTCCACCAGTTTGAAGTGATCGCCGTAGCGGATCAGGAAGCGTTTCACCGGCACATGAACAGGAGCACCGGAGTGGGCCGTACGTTCCAGCACCGCATGATCGCGAACCACACCACCCTTCTGTGCACGTTGTAACGCTTCGGCCAGCTCGGCCTTCTTCAGCGGTTTCAGCAGGTAGTCGATGGCGTTCACCCGGAAGGCCTGTAAGGCGTACGTGTCGAACGCGGTGGCGAACACCACGGGGAAATCCACCTCCACCTGCCGGAAGATGTCGAAGCCATCGCCATCGGCCAACTGCACATCGAAGAAGGCGAGATCCGGTGCGGGGTTGGTCTTGATCCATGCAACGGCATCGCGCACCGTAGGCAGGTCGGCCACCACGCGCACGGAGGGATCGATCTCCAACAGCAACTTCCGCATGCGGGCCACCGCTGCGGCCTCGTCCTCAATGAGCAGGATATCCATCGTGTTCGATCAGGGGGATCCGTACTACGAACCATCCATCCACACGTTCAACCACCACAGCCTGTGAGTTGATGGCCGTATACTGCTTGCGGATGCTTTCAAGGCCGAAGCCTGTGGAGCGCACGGCGGTGACGCGCGGACGGATCGGATTACGCACCACCACCTCCTCATCTTCCACGGTAACGTGTATCGCGAGCGGCTCGTGCATGGTCGCTGCGTTATGCTTCAGAGCGTTCTCCACGAGCATCTGGAGCGTCAACGGTACGATAGCGCGGCCATCCGCACCGTGCTCCATGTGGACGAACAGGGCGATGGCCTTACCGAAACGGCGCTGTTCAAGGTTGAAATAGCTGTGCAACAGCTCCAATTCCTCTTGCAACGGGATCAACTCCTTGTCGCGCACCAGCACGATGTTGCGGAAGAAGGTGCTCAGGTCCTCCACGTGCTCCACCGCACTACCCGGTTCGGTCTCGATCAGGGCCACCAGGGTATTGAAGCTGTTGAAAAGGAAATGGGGATCCACCTGGCTACGCAACGCCTCGAGTTGGAAGCGCACCTTCTCCTGGGCCGACCGTTCGCGATCGCGCAGGCGACGTTCGCGGGTGCGCACCACCGCCACCAACAAGCCGGTGGCCACCAGCGCCAACACACCGATGACCCAGGGTTGGCGCCACCATGGCGGGGCGATATGGATGATGATGGTACGCCATTCGGTATCGGCCGTGGGTTCGCCGATGAAGGCCCGGATCCGGATCCGATGCGTGCCCGGCGCGAGTCCGGCGAACGCGAGCTCCCGGTCGCGTGTGCGCAACACCTCGCCCTCGTCACCAGCAGCGTATTCGAACCGCAGTGCACCGGGATCCGGATAGTAAAGGCCGGTGAGCTGGATGGTGACACTGTTGCGATCATGCGTGGTGTGCACCACATCCGTGGGTGGCACATTCTCACCCCCTACCAGAACGCCAGTGATCACCACGGGGATACGCGCGTCGAAATGGTCGTCGTTCAAACGCATACGTACCAGTCCTTCATTGCATGCGAACCAGATCGTTCCGTCGGGTGTGCGGGCCACGGTGTTGAGCTCCGCGCTGATACCCTGTGTGCCCAGGCGCGCAGTAAGGTCGACCCACGCGCCGGAGCGCGGATCCAAGGCCATAGTGGCCCGCTCGCCCAGCACCAGAAGCCGCCCGCGGGTGGAGGCCAGGGCATACACATCACCCGCGAAGAGCGGCAATTCCGCGCCGAAGCAGGCCACCGCGCCCGGGGACAGCCTGCATACCCCCGCACCAGGCCCCATGGCCCAGGGTCGTGCCTGATCATCCGTTACCAGGGAATAGAAGGTCCGTGCCTCAGTGGGCAGGGGTGTGGCCGTGTCCGATGCAAAGGCCAGTACACCATGGCCATCGGTCGCCACCAGCGCGTGTCCCTGGCCAGTAGGCAACACGTCGAAGGTGAATCCTATGGTGCCTTCCACCGGCTTGAACCCACTTCCGTTCCACAACGAAGCGCCATCGAGGGTGGCGAACCACACCGAGTCGCCATCGGCCCGGGCGGCCAGCACATTGAGGTTGTGCGGACCATCGACACCGCTAAAATGCCGTACGGTACCATTCGGTGCCATGGCCACCACCCCACTGCCGAAGGTGGCGGCCCAGATGGTGCCATTGCGGGTGGCCGCCAAGGAGACCACCGGCGTACGGGGATCGAGGTCCACAGGTACACGTTGGAAAGGAGTGTTGCCGTTGAAGACCAGCGGATGGTGATGGATGCCCGACGGAGTGGCCACCCAGATCCGGTCCTTGGTGGTGCAGAGCGCGGAAACCTTCCGAAGGTCTAGGCCTGCGAACGAAGGGAGATACAAGATCGCCGGATCGGCACGATGGATCCGGTCGGTGCCATCGCACCACCACATGGCCCCTTGTCGATCACGCCAGAAAGCCATGATGGCCCCTGTGGGCGATGGTTGATGATGGATGCCCGCATCAGGGTCAAGTTCCACTACGACCACTCCGCTGGTGTCCGTGCCGACCCAGAGCCGGTGCTCTTCCACCGCCACCCGTGTCACAGGCCCGTATGGCCAAGCGCCGTTCAGCAGTGGCACCACTTCTGCCGTGCCGGGCTTCCAGCGGAACACGCCACGCGCATCGGTGCCTCCCACCACCGAACCGTCGGGCAGCACCGCCAGCGCCATCACCAGGTTATCCGGGGCACCGGACCGCTCATCGAGCACGTGCTCCACTCCCTTATCCGATACCACGGCCAAGCCCTGGTCGGTGGCCACCACCACGCGCCGATCATCCAGCGCCGCGATATCATTCACATGCACATCGGGTAGGCCGGCTGTGAAGGGGGATCGTTCCACCACCCCTGCCCGAAGGCGGAAGACGCCGGCACCATACGTTCCCAACCACAAGGCGCCATCCGCCGTGCGCGTCATGGAACGCACCGGAGCCGCCACCAGCTCTGGTACCGCAGGCAGCGTATCGCACACGCCGGCCGCACACCGCACCAAGGCACCTGTGGCAAAAGCGATGTAGACCTCGCCTCCATGCGCGAACATCGCATTCACCTGACCGGTCTCCGTCCGGAACATGGGTTCCACCCGCTCCCCATCGGTACGCAACACACCCAGGTCGGACCCGGCCCATAGCAGGCCCAGGCTGTCCTGGACCAGATGGCTGATGCGCGGTTGGCGCTGGCCCGCATCCACCTCCAGCGTACGGTGGAAGGGGAATTGGGCCTGGATCTCCAGCGACAGGAGCAACAGGAGCAATGATCCACTCCAGCGCGTCATCGTGCTGCGGCGGGTGCTTTGAACAGGGCATCCACCTTCACCCGCACCACCGGAGCCACCTTCTGCTGCACCACCCTTGGGATCCGGATACCATGCTCATCCACCGCCACATCGAAATCGCTCGACACGCGGATGCCATCCCTGGCCACCACCACCTCGCAGGGGATGATACGCTCCTTCTTCACCCCATGGATCACAAGGTCGCCCTTGGCCCGTACGCCATATCGCCCGGGGGTGGTGAGATCCACGGACTCGATCAGGCGCCCTGCGAAGGTGGCGTTCGCGTGCGTCCGGGAATCCATATAGTTCTCGTTGAAGTGCTCACGTTGCAACGGAGAATTGAACCCTTCGAACTCCGCCATGGGGATCTGCACGGCGAATGCCCGCGAGCCCAGGTCCAGCACACCCGCCGCGCCTTCATTGGTCGCTTCGATGTGCTCCAACGGGGCCTCGCTCACGAAAGTGATCAACGACCGGCTCAACTTCCAGCGCATCGTATCCTGGGCCATGAGGGTGGCCTGGGCGAACAAGAGCCAAAGAAGAGTAGTGGTGCGCATACTTCTCAAAAGCGGATCACCGGTTCAAACAGGGGCCGCGCGGTCCCAGGACCAGTGGCCCATGAACAACGCGGCCCGACGACAAAGAAGCCCGACCTTGACAAGGTACGGGCTTCGCTGGCGGAGAGGGAGGGATTCGAACCCCCGGTGCCCTTGCGAGCACTTCTGTTTTCGAGACAGACCCGTTCGACCACTCCGGCACCTCTCCTGGATCCCCCTCCCCGGAGTGCGGCAGAGGGGCGGCAAAGATAGACGGCGCAACGAACCGACGAGGTACCGAACTTGGTCCCCAAAGCCGAACCCATGTCCACCGAAGCCCAAGTACTCGCCCATACCATGGAAAAGACCCGTGAATACACGCGGATGTACCTTGATAAGTTGGTCGACCAGGACCCGCACCGGCGCTTCGTTTGCGAGGGCAAGGAACTGAACACGGTATACTGGCTCGTGGCCCACATCGCATCCACACAGAATGGTCTGCTGTTGATGGCCACGGATGGCCCGTTCGAGAAATTCTCCTGGGCCAAACACTTCGGGCGCAGCAGTGCCGGGCTGCCGCCGGAGCAATGTCCGCCCTTCGCCGAGGTGCTCGGTACGTTCCATCGGATCCACGACAAGGCCATCGCGCACATCGCCAGCTTATCCGGATCCGCACTTACAGGGCCGAACCGCACGGGCATCGCGATCATCGGCACCACGGTCCGTGATGTCATCGTACACGCCATTCGCCACGAAGGCCTCCATACCGGCCACCTGAGCTGGCTGTGCAAACTCTACGGGATCAAGACCATGTGACCCGAGGCTGAAGCGATCGCCTTTGCACTTCCTTGGTACGGGAAGGTTCCAGCATGGAAACCTCGGATCATACCATTGGGACATTCACGGACCGGATCGATACCAAGGGTATCATCCGTGTCATAAGTGGTTCTCCGATCCCGTGGAACGCGCCTTCAGCCGAATGAAAAAGACCCGGCAGCCCTGCCCGATACCCTGAACAGACGGGGCTACCGGCCTACTTTTGCCAGCCAATGTCCGGCCCATGGCATACCGCGCACCGATAGATCGTATTCGCCAACCGTTCGATGCCGTGCTCGGGGCGCAAACCTCGGGAGGGGTACTGCTGTTCATCGCCACGGTGGTGGCCATGGTATGGGCCAACTCTCCCTGGGCCGAGAGCTATCATCACCTGTGGGCGCAGCACATCGTGGTGGGCAATGCAACGTGGCGGCTGGACCTGAGCCTTCACCACTGGATCAACGACGGCTTGATGGCGATGTTCTTCTTCGTGGTCGGGTTGGAGTTGAAACGCGAAATGGTGGCGGGTGAGCTATCCCGGCCACGCGATGCCATGTTGCCCCTGGCAGCGGCGCTGGGGGGGATGATCGTGCCGGCATTGATCTACCTGGCGCAGAACCCCAGCGGTCCGGCCCACGCCGGGTGGGGGATCCCCATGGCCACGGACATCGCCTTCGCCCTGGGTCTGATGGCACTATTGGGGAACCGGGTACCCGTGGCGCTCAAGATCTTCTTAACGACCCTAGCGGTGGCCGACGACCTGGGTGCCGTGTTGGTGATCGCCCTGTTCTACACCTCGGACATCTCGGTGCTCAACCTGGCCCTGGGTGCGGGGATCCTGGGGGTGATGTGGGTAGGGAACCGTTATGGCGTACGCAGCCCATGGTTCTATGCCTTCTTCGGGATCGGCGGTGTTTGGACCGCATTCCTCATGAGCGGGGTGCACGCCACCATCGCCGGAGTGCTGGCCGCCTTCGTGATCCCCGCCAAGCCCAAGGTGAGCGAAATGGTCTTCGTCCGCACCATGCGGCGTCTCCTGTACCGTTACGAACGGCACGACCCGGGCAGCAAGGGATTGCGCACAGCGGACCAACTGCACGAACTGGACCGGATGAGCCGACTTGGTGAGTACGCCAGCACGCCGCTTCAGCAGCTCGAGCATACCCTTCACCCCTTGGTGACCTTCGTAGTCCTACCCTTGTTCGCGCTGGCCAACGCGGGTGTTGCGCTTCCCGCCGACCTGGCCGGCGCACTGGGCACCCCGGTGGCCATGGGGGTAGGGCTCGGTCTGTTGCTGGGCAAACCCATCGGTGTCATGCTGGCTTCATACCTGATGGTACGTTTCGCAGGTGCGCGGCTGGGCACCGGGGTGACCTGGAGACACATGATCGGCGCGGGCATCCTCGCGGGTATCGGATTCACCATGTCGTTATTCGTGAACGAGCTCGCGTTCGCCGACGAAGTACTTCGGCAAGAGGCGAAACTGGGCGTGCTCTGTGCCTCACTACTGGCGGGCATCCTGGGCTACGTTTGGCTGGTGCGCACACCGAAGAAGGAGGCCGCCTGAGCACTTTCCCTCCTCCATACAGCCGATGAACGACCGTGCATCACAGCACTTACGGTCCATCCGCTTACAAGCGATGGTACTCTGCGTAGGCGTGGTGCTCATGGTCGTGAAATTCATCGCATGGCGATACACCGGAAGCAACACGATCCTGAGCGACGCCCTCGAAAGCATCGTTAACGTGGTGGCGGGAGGGATCACGCTTTACAGCCTGATGCTCACCGCGAAACCGCGTGACGAAAGCCATCCATACGGCCACGGCAAGGTGGAGTTCTTGAGCGCTGGAGCCGAAGGTGGCTTGGTCGTGTTGGCAGGCGGCTTCATCATCTGGAGCGCCGTGAGTTCACTGCTCCATCCTATACCGTTACAGGAGCTGGACATCGGCATGCTGCTCACCGGTGCCACAGGCGGCATCAACCTGGCCATGGGACTGGTTCTACGAGCCCGTGGGCGCCGGGTACGATCCATCGCCATGGAGGCGGGCGGCGAACACCTGTTGAGTGATGCATGGAGCACAGCAGCGATGCTCGGTGGGCTGCTGCTGATCAAGGTCACCGGCAACTTCTGGCTCGACCCCGTCCTGGCGATCGCGTTCGCCATTCACCTCCTCCTCACCGGTCTTCGCATCTTGCGTCGGTCCATCGCCGGCATCATGGACGAAGCCGACCTTGATCTTGCCGCACGGCTCATCGCCGTACTTGATGACCACCGTCGGCCGCAATGGGTGGATGTGCACAACTTCCGCATGATCAAGTATGGCTCCGTGCTCCATATCGACTGCCATGTGACACTACCATGGTACTACGACCTGGAACAAGCGCATAGCGAGATCAGCGAGATCGGATCCCTGATGGATCGGCAAGGCGAACAGGAGGTCGAGCTCTTCATCCATGTGGACCCGTGCATCCCCACCAGTTGCACGATCTGCTCCCTGGCCAATTGCCCAAAGCGTGATGCCGAACGAACGCACCACGTACCCTGGCGGCTGGAAACCGTGCTGCGCAACGCCAAGCACAACGCAGCGAATGCCTCAATGGCTGGAACGATACACGGCGCGTGACCACACCCTGCCCCGGGAACAACAAAGCCCCTTGCGGGGCTTTGGGGGTGGTAGACCGGGCTTGAACCGGCGACCTCCGGAACCACAATCCGGCGCTCTAACCAACTGAGCTACAACCACCGTATCCCACCACCAAGGCAGCGGGGCCGCAAATATAGCGTGTTACCGGGATCCCGCGCACAATAGCCTGCTCGGAGCGTACTTTCGGCACCTATGCGCAGCAGCCCGAGTGCAGCACTGGCGGCCCACCCGCACATCCTGGTCATTCCGAAATGGTGGCCCAATGTCCGGGACCCGCAGCTGGGAGATTTCATCCGTAAGCAGGTCCAGGCCCTGGCGGGGTGCACCAAAGTGACCGTGTTATTGGTGGAGGCCGACCCGGAAGCCCCCGCACACCTCGAACACGTGGAGGCCGATGGGTTGCAGGTGATACGGAGCCGTTACCACGCGAGCCGTAGCCCATTGACCCCGTGGCGCAAGGTGGCCAACCTGATCGGGTACTGGCGTGCGGCGATGGCGGGTTGGCGCATGGTGCTCTCCCGTCGAGGCCTGCCCACTCTGGTCCATGTGCATATCCTGGTGCGCCCGGCATTGATCGCACGGTGGATCAAGGACCGGTACGGCATCCCATACATCCTCAGCGAACAGAGCAGCCAATACCTGGACGGCACGTACCAGCGGCGTGGCCCCTTGTTCCATTGGGTGAATCGCAAGCTTTTCGCGGATGCTGCGGGGACCACCGCGGTATCGGCATGGCTGGGGGATCGATTGGTGAAGCTCGGGCTGTGCACCAGCTATGACGTGGTCCCCAACGTGATACCCGGTATGGAGCGTCCACTCCCGCCCCAAGGCGCCCCAGGGCAGTTCATGGTGGTGGCCGACCTGGTGGACCGAACGAAGAACGTGAGCGGGGTGATCCGGGCGTTGGCCCAAGTGGTTGCCAACGGCGTCGATGCTCGGCTCACCATCATCGGCGATGGGCCCGACCGCGCCATGCTGACCGGACTCGCGCAGGAACTGGACCTGGTCGATCGGATCACCTTCCTGGGGCGGTTGCCGAACACGGGTGTGATCGACCACATGGCGCATACCTGGGCGGTGGTCATCAACAGTCGGGTGGAGACCTTCAGCGTGGTCACGGGCGAAGCCTTGGCCCAAGGGAAACCGGTGATCGCCACGCGATGCGGGGGGCCACAGGGTTTCGTGACCGAAGAGAACGGCATCCTGATCCCGGTAGGAGACACCGACGCCTTGGCCACGGCCATGTACACCTTGATGGAACAAGCCACGAAGTACGACCCCGAGCGGATCCGTGCGAGCGTGAATGCTCGATCCAGTCCAGAGGCCGTTGGCCAAGCCTTCTTACGGATCCATCGGCGTAGTTTGGACACCGGGAAATGAACCACAACAACGAGATCCGTATCGGCATCCTCTGCAGTGGGATGACCATGCCCGCATGGCACGCCCGGTGCATCCGGCACCTCCTTGCACAGCCTGACATCCAAGTGATGGTGTTGGGCGTACCCATCCATGGAGTTCCCTCTCACGAGGGTAGCACCCATGGTTCTCTCCGATCACGGATCCTGGCGCTGCTCTGCCCGGATGCGGAGGCACAAGAGGACCTTTCCGAACTCCTGAACACCCTACCGGTGGTAGCGATCCGTGGCGAAAGCCCCGACGCGAACGAACTGCGGAACCTGGAAGGCCATGGTGCGAACGTGCTGCTCTCCTTTCTCCCCGGCCGGATCCCCCCCCCCGGAACGCCATCACCTGTGATCTGGCAATTCGACCTCCATGGTTCGGGACTCGCCGGCGATGGGTTTCCCGAACACACGGGATGGATGCTGGAGGACGACACGGCATGCCTGCGATCGTGGGGTTCGGACGGCACCGCGGTGAGCACCACCTACCGCACCAGCCTGCACAATGGCCGTCTTGATGTGCAAGGCATGCTACAGGCCAGCGCCTGGCTGCCGATCCAGATGCATCGTGCACGGCTCGGCCAATGGAAGGCTCCCGTGGAGGAGACCGCCGATCCAACACGCAGAAAAGAAGGGCTCTTCGACCTGTTCCGGCAATGGCTGCGCCTCGAACTTCGTCCGAACCGGGAAGTACCCGGCCGTACGGCCCGCATCGGCGAATGGAATTTGGGCATCTACCCGCATCCGATCAGCACCTTGCTCTCCGATACGCACAACACCAATGTACGTTGGCTCTCAAGTCCTTCTCCGGGAAGCCAGCGTACCGAGCCGTTCGGCTACCGGACCCCCGACGGTCAGTTGAGCGTGCTCTATCGCAAAAGTGGCGAGCTCAATAGCAACGACAGCATAGCGCGGGTGCGCCCCCGCAACGATGGCATCCTGAAACGCTCGCGCAACATGCTCTCCACCGTGCATGCGCTAGGCTATCCGTACACCGTGGAACGGCCCGATGGCGTATATGTGGTGGTGAGCTATCCGCATCAGGACCGGATCGAACTGTTCCGCGTGGCGGAGAACAATGAAAGTCTGGATCACGTGGGGACCTTGCTGGAACGGGCTCTGATGAACCCCACCTGTGTGGAACACGCCGGTGGTTGGTGGCTCTTCGGCACGGATATGGAAGAGCCGGACACGGTACTTCGCGCATACCACGCCCCTCAACTGCATGGTCCGTACCAGCCGCACGCACTGAACCCGGTCCGGGTCGCCGGATCGGGTTGCCGTTCTGCCGGCACCTTTTTCATCCATGACGGATATCTCTGGCGGCCTTCCGTGGACAACACGGACCCGAGAGGACCGGAGGTGATCTTCAACCGGATCAACGTGCTCGATACCGAACGCTTCCATGAGGAACCCATGCACACCTTCGCTGGCTTTCCGGGCACCAACTATCCCAACGGCATCCGCACGGTCTGCGCCTTGGGCAACATCACCCTGATCGACGGTCTCCGACCCACCCAGGTAGGCCGGGAAGTGGATATCGAAGAGCGCCGTACGGTGCGCAAAGCCAAGGCCTATACGGAATGATCCGCCCGGTGATCGGCACGATCGGCGCCCGCGTGCTCATCACGGGGACCAACCTGCTCATGGTGGCGTTGGCCGGCCGTGCCCTGGGCGCCGAAGGCCTGGGGGGCATCAGCCTGATCATCCTCGGCGTGACCCTCGTACTGATCCTGGCACACGTGGTGGGCGGAGGCGGTTTGGTGTACCTGGTACCCCGGTTCGGTGTGGGGCCGCTCCTGCTGCCCGCGTATGCGTGGGCCCTCGTCACGGCCTTGGTGGCCTTGTCCGTGGTGGGCAGGATCCCCATCGCCCCGGAAGGCTTCGCGTTCCACGTGGTGGGCCTGGCCTTCCTCCAAGCGCTCAACAGCATCCACCTGAACATCCTCGTGGCCCAGGAACGCATCGGGCTCCAGAACACGTTGCTGGTATCGCAGAGCCTGGTGCAGCTTACGGCGTTCGCCATCCTCCTGGAACAGGATGGCCCTTCTTTGATGGACCATGTACATGCCTCCTACCTGGCCTATGGCCTGGTGGTGGTGTTCTCGTTCTGGTACGTGGCGCGGACCACCTCAGGGGGCCTTGCCCACCAACCCGGCAAACACCTACGTGCCTTGATGGTGCAGGGCGGTATCGGGCAGTTGGCGAACCTGTTCCAGCTGTTCAACTACCGCGCCGCGTACTACCTGATCGAGGCCTTCCGTGGCACCGCGGCACTCGGCGTGTACAGCGTGGCCACCCAGTTGGCCGAGGGCACCTGGCTGGTGCCCAAGAGCATCGGCGGGGTGTTGTACAGCAGGATCAGCAACCTCGAGGCGCAACGGCGCCAACTCCAGCTCACGGCGATCCTCTTCAAGGTGGCGGTGGTCTTCGGCCTGTGTTGCAGTGTTGTACTGATCGCCCTGCCCGACGCCTGGTACGGACTGCTGTTCGGGAAGGAGGTTCGCGGCCTTGGCCCTTTGCTCCTGTTGCTGGCCCCTGGGTTGGTGGCCATGTCGGGATCACAGGTCCTGAGCCACTACCTCAGCGGCACGGGGCGTATCCGACATAACATGATCGGCAGCGGGCTGGGCTTAGTGGTGACCCTGGTGGTGGGATGGCCGGCCATCTCCAGCCATGGCTTGGCAGGGAGCGCGTTCACCGCCTCGTTAGCGTATGGCACCAGCATGGTGTACCAAACGGTGGTCTTCCTGCGGATCACCGGATCGCCGTTGAGCCTGCTGCTGCCACAGGCGGATGACCTGCGCAGGGTTCGTTGGCTCGGCCACGTGTACCGTGCTAAGCGCAGGAATGGCGGCTCCTATCTTTGACCGCTGCGGGGAGAAGGCCCACGCCCCTTGCCCATGAACCCAAGCCGCCCAAGCGCCCGATGAAGGTCTCGGTGATCATTCCCTGCTACAACGTCGGTGCGTTCATCGGGGAATGCCTGGACAGCATCCTAGCACAGGACCATGCCGACCTGGAAGTGCTCTGCGTGGACGATGGCAGCCAGGACGACACCGTTGAGCGCATCGCCGCCATAGCCCGAACGGCACCGCGCGGACACATCATCCGGACCATCCGCCAGGAGAACCGTGGTGCCACGGCCGCACGCAACCATGGCCTTCGCGAAAGCTCCGGAACGTACATCCAGTTCATGGATGCCGACGACCTCCTGATGCCGCGCAAGATCGGCCACCAGGTGCGGTTGGCTCAGAAGAACGACCTGCCGGACCTGATCGTGGGCAGTTTCCGGATCATCGAAGCCGACGGCAGAGTGCAGCAGGAGCGTTACTACACGCGGCACGGCGACCTGTGGATACACCTGATGCGCACGGACCTGGGCAACACCATCAGCAACCTGTGGAAACGCGACGTGGTGGAGCAGGTACACGGCTGGGACGAGACCATGCGCAGCAGCCAGGAGTACGACCTGATGTTCCGTGTACTGAAGACCACAAAGCGGGTCCTCTTCGATACGGAGCTATACAGCATCGTACGGAAAAGGGCTTCGGGATCCATCACCCAGACGAACCTGGGCGGCAACTGGATCCGATACGTGAACCTGCGTACGCGGATCATCGAACACCTGCGCGACCAGCGGAGCCCGGAACAGCTCAAGGCCTTCCATCAGTTCCTGTTCGATTCGATCCGCGTGTTGTATGAACACGACCCCCAAGCCGCGCTGACCTTCCACCGCGAACAGCTACCGAAGGACTTCCATCCGACGGTATCGCCCACCACGGGCCGGAACTACCTGGCCCTGTATCGGATCCTGGGGTTCCGGAACACACAGCGGTTGTGGTCGCTCTTCCACTAACGGCTCAGGCGAGGTCCAACAGGTCCTTCACCCCGGGCGGGCGGGTCACGGTGAACCCCTCGGCATAGGTAGCACCGATCAGGCGCCCCATCTGGCGCGCACGTGCCTCCAGGAAAGGCAAGAAATCGGGGGTTGAGATCGGGCTCACCGGTTCGGTACTTCCAGGGTCGTGGAACTGGGATCGGAAACAGCGCAACGCCCGTTCCTTCTCCGGCCAATACGGCGTCACATCCACGATCAGGTCCGGCTGGATCCAGCGGTCCTGCACGCTGTGCAGCACCGTGGTGGGGCGCCAGGCCGGTTGCTCCCGGCCATCATCTTGGGTGGCGATCCGGCGCAAACCGCTGAGGAAACAGGCCTCGGCCACCAACGCCGCACCTCGGCCATGGTCGGGATGGCGATCCTCGATGGCGTTGGTGAGCACCAGCTGCGGACGATGTCGGCGGATCGCGACGACCACCTTCAACAGGCTATCCTCGTCGGCACGGAAGAAGCCATCGCGCAACCCCAACTGGTACCGGAAAGCGGCATCCAACACCCGCATGGCCGCATCGGCTTCCTGCTTGCGGATCTCCGGTGTACCCCGAGTGCCCAACTCCCCAGCGGTGAGTTCCACCAGACCCACCGTATGCCCCAGGGCACGGTGGTGCAATACGGTGCCCGCCATGGCGATCTCCACATCGTCGGGGTGTGCGGTGATGCACAGGATGTCCACTTGGTTCATTTCCCTTCGATCCAATTGATCACACGTTCATCCAACGGGCTCACGGCCGACCCCATCGACATGTCCAGCACACCGTCCGGACCGATCAGGTACTTGTGGAAGTTCCACATCACCTCGGTGTCCATCACCCCGTTCGCTTCCTTGTTGGCCAACCAATGGTACACGGCATGTTGGCCATCGCCCTTGATGCGCACTTTGGCCATCAGCGGGAACGTGACGCCATAGTTCTTCTGGCAGAAGGTGGCGATCTCCTGCTCGCTCCCAGGCTCCTGTCCACCGAAATCATCGCTGGGGAATCCGAGGATCACCAGGCCCTTCTCCTTGTACCGTTCGTACAACTCCTGGAGTTGGGCGTATTGCGGGGTGTACCCGCATTCGCTGGCGGTGTTCACCACTATGATGCGTTTGCCACGGAACTGGTCCAAGCCCATGATCCGGCCATGGATGTCGGTAGCAGAGAGGTCGTAGAGGGACATGGGCGGAAGGGGTCTGGTGCTTTGGCCGTTCACCGGAAAGGAGACCGGCCCCACCTGCACGCGGTTGAAGCACCCCGCAACGACGAGTGCCAGGCCGATGAGGATGATCCGGATCCGCATGATGATGAGGTGGGCACGAAGTTCCGGAATGTTCCGCGCATGTCGACCGGGCACGGTCAAGGTGTGCGGCCCCTTCCCCGCCCCGTCCGGAACACCGGTGGTCCACCGGTCGCAACCCCAGGAGCATGCCCGCCGTATACGTGCACATGCGCGCACTCTGGATCCCGGCATTCCTCACCCTCTGCTCCACTTCCATGGTCATGGCACAACACGATGCCGTGGTCATTTCGGACATCGCCCAGTTGGTCCGCAAGCCGGATCTGGCCCAGGACCCCACCATCCGTTCAGGCATGCAGGCCGCCGGTGTGGCCGAAGAGCGGGTCCAACACGTGCTGGCACAAGGCAAAGCCGACAAACTGCCCACCGGCCTGCGCACCGACAGTGCACTTGCCGCCAATGTGGCTGCCGTGCGCAACTACACCGCACACCGGATCTGCTCCTATGCCGATGAGCAAGGACCGAAGGTGGTGGTGTACGTGCCTGCCGCCGAGAACTACCACATGCCCGAAGAACTCCGAAGTCGTGAAGACATCTACCTGGTACTCCCGGAGCCGGCGGTATCCACCGCACTGATGGACGCGCAACGCCCCAAGCCAAGCAAGGGGCCCAGCTGGCGCCGGATGCGCGAGGCACGGATCAACACCCCGGATGCGGTGTACGCCACATACGACCTCGGTTCGGACAGTGTGGCCTTGGCCAAGCTCGCCGAGAACGGCATGAGCCCGGCCGAGATCGATGCCGTGGTGTTCCGCAGCCACGAACGCAACTGGCCAGAGGGCATCGACGCATTCGAGCACCGCTACCCGAAACTCGACGCGTTCAAGAGATACAAAGCCTTCCAAGCGGCCACCTGGGAGGACAAGGTGTTATTGGTGATCCCCGTGGAACCCAACAAACGCCAACCGGTGGGGATGCGCCCCTACTTGGACATCTATATGGTGTATGCGAAAAGCGCGGTGGCCGTGAGCAAGAAGCGATAACCAGGCCCGCCCGGGGATCCACCGAAGCGCACCAAGCCTTCGGTCCGGTCCTGGGCTGAACATGGCGCGCAATGGTTCCGGCGTAGTACCTTCCCGCCTGCATGAACCCGGCGCACATCACCCAGGTCCTGTCCGAAGCCGTACGCGACGGCGTGATCGACCAGGACCAGGCCGACCGGCTCCACGCACGCCTAACGGGACATCCGGAACGCGGTGGCAACCGCCTGCTCTTGGTCTTCGCCATCCTCGGCAGCCTCTTGGTCGGGCTGGGCATCATCCTCATCATCGCACACAACTGGGACGACCTCTCGCGCGGGGTCCGTACGGCCATCGCCTTCGTGCCGGTGCTGTTGGGGCAGGGCTTGGCGCTTTACGGCATGCTGAAGAAACCGGGCATCGCCGCATGGCGCGAAGGTCCCGCCCTGTTGCTCGCCTGCGGGCTGATGGCGTGCATCGCCCTGATCGCGCAGATCCACCAGATCGGCGGCAGCCTCGATGGTTATCTCCTCACCTGCTCTCTGCTGATCCTGCCCCTGCTCTACCTGCCGGGTTCATGCACCGCGGCCATGGGCTACCTCGCCATGATCACGTGGTATGCTTGGATCGTCCGGTTCGAGGGCTTCGGCAGCTCTTTGCGGCCATGGTACTTCATCCCCCTGCTGACGGCGGCCGTTCCGTTCTACCTCGGCCAAGCGAGGCACCACGGACAGAGCATGGCGTTCTGGTGGCTCAGCCTGCTCATGGCCTTGGCCGTTGGCATCGGCAGCCAGCTCTTCTACACGGACTGGGAACTCCCGCATGCATTGGGCCTGATGGCACTGGCCGGTGCGTTCACCCTGGTCCCTTGGCTGCACCATGGCCGTACGCTCCGTACCTGGCCATGGGTACTGTTAGGCGGCAGCACCATGCTCATCACCCTGTTCGTGTTCAGTTTCCGTCCGGTGTGGGAAGACACCTATGCCGATGGCCACGAGGACTGGCCCATCATCGCGGGCCAAATGGCGGTGGGTGTCCTGGCCTACGTTTGGTCGTTACGGGTGCGGAAGCCGTTCGCGCAGTGGCCCTACCCCGAAGGCTGGTGGCTCTTCGCGCTGTGCTACCTCCTCGGGCTCCGATCCCCGGCGTTGGCAGCGGTGGTGGTCAATCTCGCGCTCCTGGTCCTGGGCATCATCACGGTGAAGCACGGCATCGAACAGATTTCGTTGCGGCGCATGAACCTGGGCCTCCTCATCCTATGCACCACCATCATGATGCGGTTCTTCGATGGCGACTTGAGCTTCGTGGTGCGCGGGCTGGTGTTCATCGTTATGGGCTTCGGTTTCCTGTTCCTGAACCTGCGCATGGTGCGGCAGCGTAACCAACAACGCCATGTCCCGTAGATCGTTGCTCTTCGTGCTCGTGGCGGTGGCACAGCTATCGGTGCCCGCGTGGATGATCCTCGGCCATGAGCACGTACGCCGTGCTGGTGAAGTGTTCAAGTTCCGTACCGCACCCGTGGATCCACGCGATCCGTTCCGGGGCGAATACGTGCGGCTGGACTTCGAGGCGGAGAACGGCCGTTGGCCACTTCCGCCCATCAAGACCGGAACAGGCAGCCACCGGCACCACGCATACGCCTTGCTAGGAACGGACAGCGCGGGGTTCGCGAACATCGTGCAGCTCGTGCAGGAGCAGCCGTCCGAAGGAGCCTTCGTGCCTGTTGAGTACATGTATTGGGAGAACGATACGATCTTCAATGTCAACCTGCCGTTCGATCGCTACTACCTGGAGGAGGGTGACGGACCAAGGACCGAGCATTTACTGATGCCCCAATGGAACCCGGACACGGCCACTATGGCGCTGCCCGCTTACGCCGTGGTGCGCGTGCTTGAAGGGCGAACGGTGATCACGGATCTCGTGGTCGGGGACAAGTCGATACACGAATGGTTGAAGGAGGCACCACGCGGCACACCGCTATCGGAGCCGTTCCAGGAGCCCGCCATGGAGCCCGATCCAACGGCTACTTCGGCACCAGCCGGATCGTGAACTCACGGGCGCTTTCACCTGGTGTTACGGACAGCCGTTCGTTATAGGGCTCAAAGCCGTTCTCGGAAACGCGTAGTTCCAGTTCACCGGTGGTGCGTACGAAGAAAGCATATCGCCCTTCGTTATTGGTCTGGTTCACCGCCTGGCGGTGTCCATCGGCATCATACCACTCCACCAACGCCTCCAGGACGGGCAGATCCGTTACCGCATGGACCACGGCCCCGTACACCTGCACCCGCAACGTATCCTGGGCGCGCAGGGCACTCAACGGGACCAGGAGGAAGAGGAACGGCAGTGATCGTATCATCGGTCGTTCAATAGGTGTCCGTCCACGCCAGCCACGACAAAGTCCGGTCCTTGTCGCTCCTTCTCCACCGTGGCCAGCGACGCGCCGATGGCCGCCATCACCGGAGTGAACATGATGCCGAACAACGGCACCATCATGCCCAACTGGAACAGGCTGCCGTTGGCCATCACCAGGCCGAGCCGATCGTTCACGGCCCTTGCGCTCTCCGCGACCCGCAAACGCCGCCGTTCGAACACGTAATCGAACATACTGAAGCCATAGAAGTACGACGACACGATGAAGAGCAGGATGAACGACACCGGTGCCAGCAACGGCACGAAGAGCGTGAGGAACCAAATGCCCACCGAGATGCCCAATTCCATGATCCCGTTGCGCGCGGCGATCAGCGCACCACGCAACGCATCCTTCAACAACTGGCCCCAGCTGAAGGGATAGGTGCGGCCGGTGAGCACCTCCTCGGTGCGTTCGCTCGCATAGGCCAGCAGCGGCGAGAGCAGGATCAGCACGATGTACTTGTTCGCCACCCAGAGCAGGTAGGCGATGCCCGCATGGAGGATCACCCACAGCACGATCTCCCACGCTCCGTTCAGGAAATTCTTCACATTGGACCACCAGCCCGCATCGGTCTCGGAAACGGGGATGTCCAGATACCCTGCGGCCCATGCCGTGATCCAGTCCACCTGGCCGCTCAGTAACTTGAAGAGGCCGAAGGTCAGCAGCATCCACAGCAGCGCGGGCACCAGGAACATCCAGCCCATGCGGTTGCCCAGCGCGAAGCCGAACGCACGGAAGAATGCGGTGGTGCCGATGCCAAGATCGCGGAGGAAGGGCATGGTGCGAAGGAGTACGGCCTTGGGCCGTGATGCAAAGATGCAGCATGCGGAATGCAGAAGGCCTTAGGCGGGATCCAGAAGGTACTGAGACGGCATGAAAGAACCGGTCGATCCAATGGTGAAAAGGTGAAAGGGTGAAAAGCGTGAGAAGGTGAAATGCCTCGCACCCTTTCACGCTATCACCCCAGTGGTCCAGATCGCTGAGCTCGACCGGATCTTCATCACCGGCTCAGTAGCTTGATGAAAGCCGATGGCCGCACGCTTCATTCCCCCCGCTACCTTTGCCTTTCTTCCCCAAAAGCACGCATGGAACTGGATACCCTCACCGCCATCTCTCCGATCGATGGCCGCTACCGCGAGCGAACACGTGGGCTGGCGCACTGGTTCAGCGAACAAGCCCTGATGCGCTACCGCCTGCGGGTGGAACTGGAGTACTTCACCTTCCTGTGCGAAGTGCCCCTGCCCGAACTTGCCGGTACGCCGTTGCAGAAGCTGGACGCCGTGCGCAGCCGCGTGGAGCAGTTGGGGACCACCGATGCCCAGCGCATCAAGGCGATCGAGCAGGTCACCAACCACGATGTGAAGGCCATCGAGTACTTCCTGAAGGAACGGCTGGAAGAGGCCGGACTCGGTGAACAGCGCGAGTTCGTCCACTTCGCGCTCACCAGTCAGGACATCAACAACACGGCGCTACCGCTGCTGATCAAGGACTTCGTGTTCGAGGCGTACCTGCCTGCGATCACCGGTCTGCGCGACCGCCTGCACGGCCTCGCGCTGGATTGGGCGCGCATACCCATGCTGGCGCGCACACACGGACAGCCCGCGTCGCCCACCGCGCTCGGCAAGGAGATCCAAGTGTTCGTGGAGCGGCTGGACGGTCAGCTGAAACTGCTGCGCGAGGTGCCCTTCACCGGCAAGTTCGGCGGGGCCACGGGCAACTTCAACGCGCACCACGCGGCCTACCCGGAACTGGACTGGGTGCGGCTGGCCGACCGCTTCCTGCTAGAAAAACTGGGCCTACAGCGCCAGCGCTTCACCACGCAGATCGAGCATTACGACGGCCTTGCCGCGCTGTTCGATGCCATGCGCCGCATCAACACCATCCTCGTGGACCTGTGCCGCGACGTGTGGCAGTACATCAGCATGGACTACTTCCGCCAGCGCATCAAGGCGGGCGAGGTGGGCAGCAGCGCCATGCCGCACAAGGTGAACCCGATCGATTTCGAGAACGCCGAAGGCAACCTCGGCCTCGCCAGCGCCCTGTTCGGCTTCCTCAGTGAGAAACTGCCCATCAGTCGCCTGCAACGCGACCTCACCGACAGCACCGTGACGCGCAACATCGGCGTGCCCATGGCGCACACCATGATCGCGGTCGATGCCATCGAGAAGGGCCTCGGCAAGCTGCTGCTGAACGAAGCGGCCCTCGAACGCGACCTCGATGCACAATGGCCCGTGGTGGCCGAAGGCATCCAGACCATCCTGCGCCGCGCCGGTGTGGAGCAGCCCTACGAAAAGCTGAAGGACCTCACGCGCGGCAAGGAGCGCATCACGCAACAGGACATCACCGCGTTCATCGACACGCTGGACGTGAGCAACGACGTGCGCAGGCAGCTGAAGGCGCTGTCGCCACGGAATTACACGGGGGTGGACCTGTTGGGGCGGTAGAATACCGACCATGGGGACCGGCTCGGCACCTACCCATACGCTCAAGCGCGTGTACAGCGCGCTCGCAGCGCATTTCCTGGGTGGAGGCCAGATCGGCTGGTGGTGCAATACCCATTCCCACACCACCACTGCGAACGCCCTCTACGACCGGGAAGCGAACATGCTCAACTTCAACCACGGATACAACCGGATCATCACGGGTGAATACGGCACCATCCGTGTCCGTCCGTGCTCATCCGTGGTTCGATCCATTCGGATCCGCCGAAAGGCGGATCTCTAAATGAAGGTGGTGTGATGCGCGCAAGCAGTGGTTGGAAGCGCCTGTTACCGGGCCGATGTTCGGCATGGGTGGCCGGATCCATCGCGCTGCTCTCCATCACCGCCCTTTGGTGGTGCGATGCTCGCATCCGAAACGCCACGGCATCCGTGGTGTTCGATCAACTGGATGGTGTGCCGCACAACCGCGTGGGGGTGGTGTTGGGCACATCGGAAAAGGGCCGTGGCGGTGGCCCCAACGCCTACTTCACCCACCGTATCAAAGCTGCGGCCGAGCTGTACCACGCGGGCAAGGTGGATCACCTGTTGCTCAGCGGTGACAATGGCCGCAAGGACTACAACGAGCCCGTGGACATGCGGCGCGCATTGATCGTAGCAGGCGTTGACAGCACGGCCATCACGTTGGACTATGCCGGTTTCCGCACGTTCGATTCGATGGTGCGGGCACGCGCGGTGTTCGGTCAGGAGCGGTTCACGGTGATCAGCCAGCGTTTCCACAACGAACGGGCGATCTACATCGCGCAGCGGGCCGGACTTGCGTTGGTGGGCTACAACGCGGCCTATGTCACCGGGCGTTCGGGGTGGCGCACCCAGCTACGCGAAAAGGCCGCGCGCGTAAAGGTGTTCGTGGACCTGCTGCTTGGTGTGGAGCCGCGCTTCCTCGGCGAGCCGGTGGAGATCGGGACGCAGGCGCCACCGGAGCCGCAATAGCTGGGCCGCATGCGCATAACGCGAGCGCACTGGTCGGGCGGCCCACGATCAGATCCCGAATTCCACCTGGAACATCGCCGTCCAGTTGTTGCCGGGCGCATCAAGGCCCATCCGGCCGGTGAGCCAGCGGTAGCCCAGATAACCCTGCAGCTTGATCCGGTGGCCGTTCAGGTACTTGCCGCCACCGAGCAGCACCTCCTCCGTCCTTTTCGACACACGTTCGGTATTCGCTGCGGGATCCACGAACGAATAGCGGGACACCACCTCGTAGCGACTGCGGAAGAACTTGCTTAGTTGCATGTTCAGGCCCTGACCGGTCTGCACGAAACGCACCGCACCTTCGGCATTGGTGGTGATCGGGTCGGGGCAACGGCGATCGAAGAACTCACCGCTCAAGGCCCATCCCTGGTACTTGAGCACGGCGTCGGCGATGTAGGTGTTGAACCCGCGGTTCGCATACAGCTCGTGACCGAGTTGGCCACCGGTGCGCAAGGCACGGTCGTTGCGGTGCGCCACAAGGCCGATGGCGAGCTTCGGCGTGGGTTCCATCTCCAAGTCGCCTTCGGAATAATCGCCCTTGTTGGTGAAAGTACCCAGCGGCAACCACTCCAAACGCCCGGTATAGGCCAAGCCGGAGTTACTGGGGACCGCACTACGACCATCGCCCGTGGTGATGCTGCCTTTCAGCAGAATCTGTTGAACACCATTCATGGGCAAGGTCCAGTAGGCGAACAAGCCGAAGTCGCGGTCCAACGTGAAGGTTCCGTTGGCGATGGAGCGATCGGGGAACTGCAGATTGCCGCTGGACGTGACGCGCTGGCGGTTGCCCGGCACCTTGGACTGGCCCATGCCCAGGTAGAAACGCTTGTTCAGGTGGTAGTACACCATGGCATCGCGGATGGGCTTCGCCACGCCGCCGGCATCGAGGTCGAGGTCGCTATGGGAGAAGTTCAGCTGGATGTAATACTGGAAGCGCTCGTTCATCACGAACCCATCGAGCCGCAAACGCAAACGCCTCACCCGGGCATCCACGGTGGCGATGGAAAGGTCGTCGCCCCCACGACTGGTGAGCCCCACGCGGTTCTGCATCCGGAAGCGCAGGTTGAGGAGGAACAGACTATCCTTCCGGATGGACACCCCATCGCGCACCTCGATCAATGCGCGTTCGTCCACTTCGGTCTGGGCCCGCAGAGCGAACCCGGAAAGCAACAGCAGGGAAAACAGGATCGACCGTGGGCGCATGGGCAGCAAAAAAGGTAACGCCGTGTTAATTCACCGTGAGCCTTCGGTTAACCTTGGCGTAACGAACGTTGGTACACGATGAGGTCGGTGGCCGGTATCCGATCCAGGCCCAGGGTCCGCATCATGGTGATGAGCTGCCCACGATGTTGTGTGCTGTGGTTGAAGCAGTGCAAGAGCATCTCCCAGCGCGGTTGCTCATGCCTGTTGCCCCGCAGATCGTGGTACACCACCGAAGCCGATGACCACTCCTCAGTGGCCTGATCCACCAGTGCGACCAGCGCTTGGGTGTACTTCTGCCACGAGGCCAAGGTGGTGGCCGGTTCCGCTGGCCAGGGTATCGTGCTTATCCCCTGTAGGCGAAGGGTCCAGGCGGATTCCGCATCGCGGATGTGGAGGCAGGTGGCCCGCAGCGAAGGGAAACTACTCGCCACTGGACGATCCAGCAGCTCCTCCGTTTCCTCCGACAACCGATCGAGGAAACGCGTGTTGGCCCAGCGAGAATAGGCGGCAAGCTGCCGAAGAAGGAGTACTCCGCTCATCGCACAAGTGGATAACCTTGTTAAAAATAGGTCGCGAATGTTCATCGGGCATGGAACGCGATCCGTCGAACTTCGCAGGAACCCAAAGACCATGATCGCAACGCTGTTCGGCAAGAAGAGGATCACCGAGGAGAGGCTGGCCAACGTGTTCGTGAACGCCGTACTGGAGCTTACCGAGCACGGTTTCCCTACCGTGGCGGCGGAGATCAACGAATCGCCGGAGTTCTCGGCCAGCCCCAACGTGGCAAGCACGGACACGGGCGGCTTCGCACTGATCGTGCTCGCGGCCAACCTGATGGAGGCGCAGCGTATCCTGGGGCCAGGCGTGGATAAACGGGTGTCGGCGTTGGCCATGTCGAAGTTCGCTCAGGCCACCGGGCTGGGGACAGCCGACCTTGAGCGCGAAGTGCGGGCGCTCCAAAGCCAGATGGAACGATTGAACTTCCCGAGCAAGAACACCGTGTACGCCATGAGCAAGGTGATCTTCCACCGGTACGACCTGTTCTGTTTCCAAGACAGCTATTTCCGGGAGATGAAGGCACCGAACCCGATCATCCTCAAACGGCTGAACAGCTTGATGGGCTACTTCATCTGGAACTGGACGGAAGTGAACGAGCAGTACCGGATCGTGTGACCTACGCGGTCCCGATCCCCGAACGAAGAAGCGCCCCGTAAGGCGCTTTTTTCGTTCGGGAAAGTGAAGAGGAAAAGAAGCGATGGACGTGCACTGCTCTCGTCAAGGAGCCTCACTTCTTCACCTCCTGCCTTCACCTCTTCACGCTACGCCCAACTGTTCCACGGCCATGCTCGTGATCCGCTCGCCGATCGCCAATGCCGCTGTGGCCGCCGGTGATGGAGCGTTGAGCACATGGATGTGATTGCCGCGTGTTTCGATACGGAAGTCGTCGACCATGTTGCCATCGGTGCCCAGCAGCATGGCGCGCACACCGGCCCGGCCGGGCTTCAGGTCGTCCATGGTGAGCGAGGGGATCAGGCGTTGGAGCGTCCGCAGGAACAACCGTTTGCTGAAGGCCCTTCGGTATTCGTTGATGCCGTAGCTCATGTTCTTCATGAACAGCTTCCACGTGCCGCCGTACGCCAGCGCGTCCATGGTATCCTTCAGGTCGAAGTCGGTCTTGCCGTAGCCCTCGCGCTTGAAGGTGAATACGGCGTTGGGCCCGCACTCGATGCTGCCGTCGGTCATGCGCGTGAAATGCACGCCAAGGAAGGGGAAACGGGGATCGGGCACCGGATAGATCAGGTGCTTCACCTTGTGTTTGCCCTGCTCGGTAAGGTCGTAGTAATCGCCCCGGAAGCCGACGATCCGCTCCTTCACCCGCGCGCCGTCCTTGCGGGCCAATCGATCGCTCTGCAGGCCACCGCAGAAGATCACATAGCGGGAGGTGTAGGTGCCCTTCGATGTGCGCACCGTGGTGATATCCGCTTGCTGATCGGCACCGAGGAACTCCTCGCCAAGGCTCACCTTGCTCTGCGGCTGGCGCGTGGTGGCGATCTCCGCCATCTTCTCCGTGGCACCCCGGAAATCGATGATGCCCGTACACCCGACGCGCACTCCCGCGATGCCTACGCAATGCGGCTCGATCTCGCGGATCTGCTCCGGTGTGACCCGCTCCATTCCTTCGATCCCGTTGGCGATGCCGGTGTTGTGGATCTTCTCCAAACGCGGCAGTTCGTCCTTCTCCATCGCCACGATCAGCTTGCCGCACACATCGTGCTTGATGCCATGGTCCTTCGCGAAGGCCACCAGCTCCCGACGTCCGGTGACGCAGTTCTTCGCCTTGAAGCTTCCGGGCTTGTAGTAGATGCCGCTGTGGATCACGCCGCTGTTGTGGCCGGTCTGGTGGTCGGCGAGAGCTTTCTCTTTTTCCAGCAACAGGATCCGTAGGTGCGGAAAACGCGATTGCAACTTGTACAGCGTGGCGGCACCCACGATGCCACCGCCAACGATCACCACGTCCCATTCGGGTTGTCTGCTCATAGGAGGCGAAGGTAGATGGGGAGCGCGGATCAGGGGCTGAGCTGGGGACGATGAGGGCGAGCGGAGTGAAGAGCGTTTCACGCAGAGGCGCGGAGAACGCCGAGAAATGCCCCTCACCCCCGCCCCCTCTCCCTATGAGAGGGGAGAACGCTGCGTTCTCTGCGTGAGACTCCTCTCTTTTCCTCTCCTCCTACTCCTCCACCCGCACCACCTCCACCTCGTGGCGAGGCACCATGAACAGCAGCACCAGACCGACCACGAAGAAGCTCCCGATGATGATGATGGTGTTGCGCAGGTCGCCGGTGAGCTGGTACACCAGGCCGTAGGCGAAAGTGCCGAGCACGGTACTGAGGTAGTAGCTCACGTCGTAGAAGGAGAAGTACGAGGCATGATCGATGGTCTCCGGCAGGAATTTGGAATAGGTGCTTCGCGAGAGGGCCTGGCTACCGCCCATGACCAAGCCCACACCACAGGCCAACAGGTAGAACTCGTTCGCCCACTGGATCCCGTACGCGGCCACACAAAGCCCCACCCATACCGAGGCTCCCACCATGAGGGCGCCGATGTTGCCCAGCCGGCGACTGAGCATGACGAACAGCATGGCTCCCAGCACCGCCACGAGCTGGATCAGCAGGATGCTGATGATGAGGCTGGCGTCCCCGATCGGCCCCACCACGCCAGCGGCATCGACCTCCTTGATCTCCTCCTTGGCGAAGGTCACCGCCAGGTACATCACGGTCTGGATGCCCATGTTGAGGACGAAGAAGGCCATGAGGTAGCTGTTGAGGCGCTTGGTGCTCTGCAGCTCGCGCCACACCTTACGCAGTTCGCGATAGCCCTTGGTGATCACGTTGCCCTGGGGCTTGCGGCCGTACTGGTCATCGGGCAGCACGCGGAAAGCCAATTGGGCGAAGCCCGCCCACCAGAGCCCCACGGTGATGAAGGTGATGCGTGCGGGAAGGCCGTCGCGATCGGGTATTCCGAACAGCTCCGGCTTCATCACCATGGCCAGGTTGAGGATGAGCAGCAGCACACTTCCGATGTAGCCCATGGTATAGCCCCGGGCACTGATCCGGTCGTGGTCCTTCTTCTCCGCGATCTCGGGCAGGAAGGCATCGTAGAACACCAGGGAACCGCTGAAGCCCGCACAAGCCAACATCACCAGGAGCAGGCTGGTCCAAAGGTGGTCCATGCTGAAGAAGAACAAGCCGGCACAGCTGACGGCGCCCAGGTAACAGAAGCCCTTGAGGAAGGTCTTCTTCTGACCGGTACTGTCGGCGATCCCACTGAGGATGGGCGAGATCAGCGCCACCAGGAGGAAGCCTGCTGAAAGCGCATAGGAGTAGAGAGATTGTGCAGGTAGGCCATACCGTGCCAATACCAGATCTTCCTCGCCCCGGTGCGAGACGGCCGCGTAGAACACCGGGAAAACGGCCGAGGTGATGGTGAGCGAATAGACCGAGTTGGCCCAGTCGTACATGGTCCATCCCCGGATCACCTTCGGGTCCCCCTGGCGCATGGCTGGGTCGTTCACCGGACGGATCAGGAGGCCATGGGCCTAAGGCTGCACATCCACCTCCACCCGGCGGTTCTTGCTCATGCCCACCTCGGTGGCCGTGTTGTCGGCGGGTTCATCGCCCCCCATGGCGGCCACGGTGATGCGCCCCGCATCGATACCGGCCTCCACCAAGGCATCCTTCACCGCTTCGGCCCGTTCCTTGGCCAGTTCCAGCAGGTCGGGGCGTACCCGGGTGCGCTCCACCTCGGTGGCATCCATGTGGCCCGTGAGTTTCACCTTGATCGCCGGATCGGCCTTCATGCTGGCCACCATGTCGGTGAGCCAGCTCTCCATGCTGGTATCGAAGCTGCGCTGGAAACGCTTGAAGTAGAACACTTGTCGCTCCACTTTCTCGGCGGGCTTCAAGCTGGGGTTTGGCGCATCCTTACGGCTGAAGATGAACTCGCTCTCGGCCTTGTCCAGCTGTTCGCAGGTACACTCCCCGCGGTTCTTGATCGGATACACCTCCACATTATCCACGTAGTAGTAGGCACTGAAGACCTGCTGGCGCGTTTCGCCACGCGGGCGTTTGGTCTTGCTGTTCGGGGTCTTCTCGTTGGCGGCGAAATTCCCGACCACTAAGTACTGTTCGAAGCCCGCGGCCTCGTACACCCCGCATACCCCTTGCCAACTGAACATGTCGTCCTGGATCTTGGTGCGCAGGTTGGGCACCTTCACCTCGTAGGTCAGGCTGCTCTCATCATCCTTCTCGATCTTCTGTTTGCCGAGGTAGGCTCCGATCTCGCCAGCGGCATATTTGCTCAGGTCGCCCAAGCTCACATAATACCGCACGCAGTACAGGGAATCCTTCTTCATCTGCTTGGACAACTTGGTCTGCAGGTAGCTGCGGGGTTCCTTGTTCTGGTAGCTCCAGATCCGGATACCGGCGTAGTTGGCACCGCTCAGGGCGGTCTGTTCACCACCCAGGTTCTTCGGGGTGGAGACGTTGGACTCCACCGGGGCACTTTCGCTGAACAGGTCGGCCGCGCGTTTGGTGGGGCTTCCCCAGCCCGTGGCGAAGACGATACCTCCGGCTCGCTTCAACTTCTTCCCCTCCAGGGTCTCGAAGTCGCCATTGGTCACCCAGTTACGGTCGTGGTCGAATTTATCCTGGGCCAGGCATGGAGCGACAATGGCCAGACCGATGATGAAGAGGAGGGTTCTCATGGAGGATCTCTTGCGGAACTTGATGGCGGCAAGATAAGGCGAGCCGGTGGACGGCACGTTGCGAAGACCGTGCCGGAACAGGCCAGGAACGTGCAGGGCGGCCATTGGGCCGCCCTGCACTAGACGATCCGCCGTGCTCAACGACCGCCGAACGTATACGCCGCGCGTATTCCGAGGTAGGAGTTCGTCACGCTCTCATCGGTGAGCTCATTCTTGTCGAACAGCATCTGGTAGCGCACCGCGATGTCCACATTCTCCGTTACGAAGAAGCCCAACATGGGCGCCACCCCGAAATTGGTGGAGCCATCAGAGCCCTCCGAGGAAAGCAGGTGAACACCGGTCAACGCACCGAGATAGGCGCCTTCCTGATTGTCGGTGAAATAATACTTGGCACCCACCTGGATGGGGATCGCACCCAAACTGGACCCTTCCACTTTGACGATGCCGAGGTCGTAATCCTTCCCGGCGAAGGTCAAGTACCCTGCTTGGGCGACCACGCCCAAGTTATCCCCCACCGGGATCTCATAGCCCAAGGTGCCGCCGATGCCCACTCCATAGAAATCGCCGAAATCACCCATCGGCAATCCTGCCTCCAATCCGATCGACACCCGGCTTTCCTGGGCGGCGAGTCCGCTCATCAAAGCGACTCCCACCAAGCTTAAAAGGATCTTCCTCATGATGAATGTATGGTTAGTTAACAACGAATGTACAGCACCCCCAGCAACCATATGCTGACCAAACTCAGCGAGGTTCAGTTCTTCTGCTCCGCCCGAATGATGTTCAATGCACTACCCGCCTTGAACCAGCCGATCTGCTGCTCGTTGTAGCTGTGGTTCGCGAGAATCGTGTCGCTGCTGCCGTCCTTGTGCTTGAATACGAGGGTGAGCGGCTTGCCGGGTGTAAAGGATGTCAGATCCGTGAAGTCGATGCGGTCGTCCTCTTGGATCTTGTCGTAATCCGCCTCGTTGCTGAAGGTGAGGGCGAGCATGCCCTGCTTCTTGAGGTTGGTCTCGTGGATGCGGGCGAAGCTCTTCACCAGCACGGCGGCCACGCCCAGGTGGCGCGGCTGCATGGCAGCGTGCTCGCGGCTTGAACCTTCACCGTAGTTCTGGTCGCCCACCACGATGCTGGGCACACCGGCGGCCTTGTACGCACGTTGGGTGGCGGGCACGGGGCCGTATTCACCGGTGAGCACGTTCTTCACCTTGTCGGCCTCGCCGTTGAAGGCGTTGGTGGCCCCGATCAGCGTGTTGTTGCTGATGTTGTCCAAGTGGCCACGATAGCGCAGCCAGGTACCGGCCATGCTGATGTGGTCGGTGGTACACTTCCCTTTCGCCTTGATCAGCAGCACCGCGCCACTGATGTTCTTGCCGTTCCATGCGGGGAAAGGCTCCAGCAATTGCAGGCGCTGGCTGTCGGGCTTCACCACCACGTTCACCTTGCTGCCATCGGCGGCGGGGGCCTGGTAGCCGGCGTCCTCCACAGCGAAGCCTTTCGGGGGCAACTCCCAGCCGGTGGGCTCGGCCAGTTTCACCTGCTCGCCCTTGTCATTGGTGAGCGTATCGCGGACGGGATCGAAGGTGAGCTTGCCGCTGATGGCGATGGCGGCCACCATTTCCGGTGAGGCCACGAAGGCGTGCGTGTTGGGGTTGCCATCCGCCCGCTTGGCGAAGTTGCGGTTGAAGCTGTGGACAATGGAGTTCTTCTCCTGCTTGTCGGCCCCTTCCCGCGCCCACTGCCCGATGCACGGACCACAGGCGTTGGTGAAGATGGTGGCACCGCTCTTCTCGAAGGTCTCGATGAAGCCGTCGCGCTCAATGGTGAAACGCACTTGCTCGGAGCCGGGGTTGATGCCCAAGTGCGCCTTGGACTTCACGCCCTTCTTCGCGGCGTCGGCCACGATGCTGGCGGCACGGCTGATGTCCTCGTAGCTGCTGTTGGTGCAGGAACCGATCAGCGCCCATTCGATATCGATGGGCCAGTCGTTCTTGGCGGCCTTCTCCTTCATCTCGCTCACCGGCGTGGCCAGGTCGGGGGTGAAGGGGCCGTTGAGGTGCGGGCTCAGGGTGCTGAGGTCGATCTCGATCACCTGGTCGAAGTACTTGGCGGGATCGGCGTACACCTCGGGGTCGCCGGTGAGGTCGGCGGCGATGGTGTCGGCCAGGGCGGCCACTTCCGCACGGCCCGTGGCCTTCAGGTAGCGGCGCATGCTGTCATCATAACCGAAGGTGCTGGTGGTGGCCCCGATCTCCGCGCCCATGTTGGCGATGGTGCCTTTACCGGTGCAACTCATGCTCACGGCGCCTTCGCCGAAATATTCCACGATGGCACCGGTGCCGCCCTTCACGGTGAGGATGCCCGCCACCTTGAGGATCACGTCCTTCGGCGCGGTCCAGCCGTTGAGCTTGCCGGTGAGCTTCACGCCGATGAGCTTGGGGAACTTGAGCTCCCAGGGCAGGCCGCTCATCACGTCGCAGGCGTCGGCACCGCCCACGCCGATGGCCACCATGCCCAGGCCGCCGGCGTTCACCGTATGGCTGTCGGTACCGATCATCATGCCGCCGGGGAAGGCGTAGTTCTCCAGCATCACCTGGTGGATGATGCCCGCGCCGGGCTTCCAGAAGCCGATGCCGTACTTGTTGCTGATGCTCTCCAGGAAGTTGAAGACCTCGTTGCTCTTGTTGAGGGCATCCTGCAGGTCCTGCTTCGCCCCCACCCGGGCCTGGATCAGGTGATCGCAGTGCACGGTGCTGGGCACCGCCACCTTGGCACGGCCGGTGGTGCTGAACTGCAGCAACGCCATCTGTGCGGTGGCATCCTGCATGGTCACGCGATCGGGCGCGAAATCGACGTAATCCTTGCCGCGCCCGAAGGCCTGCTTGGCCTCGCCGTCCCAGAGGTGGGCGTAGAGGATCTTTTCGGTGAGGGTGAGCGGCTTGCCCACGGCCTTGCGGGCTGCGGCAACACGGGCGGGGAAGCGGCTGTACACCGCTTTAATCATGTCGAGGTCGAAGATCTGGCTCATGGAGGTGCGAATTCGCGGCACGAAGGTAAGGATCCCCCCTTCTCGCCTGGCCCGCCCATCGCTGAACGCCATTCGGTGCGAAGCACGAAAGCCGCCCCTTGCGGAGCGGCTTTCGTCGGATGTGGGGCGGCGCTCAGAGCCGTTCGGTGGCGGAGGCCAGGTTCTCCAGCAGGCGGTGGGTCTCGGCGCCATCGTTGTGGAACATGCCGTTGAGGCCCAAGGTGCCCACGAGCTGGGCCACGTCCACCTTCAGGCGGATGGTGAAGGGCGTGCCGAGCACCATGCCATGGACATAGGGCACAGCCGTCAACTGCGGTTCCAAGGAGGCCCCGATGGCGTGGTACTGGAACCCTTCGCCCTCGTCCTGCACGTCATTGGCATTGGCATCCACGAACCCTTCCAGTTTGATGAAGATGCGACCGGCACTGGTATTCCACATCCAGGTCATGTCGGCCACGTTCAACGGATAGGGCGCGGCCACCTGGTCCGGGAATCCGTAGCTGGACGCATCATCCAACCCGTAGTACAATTCCACCTGGCCCACTTGGGCCGGACTGATGGTGCCCAAGGTGAATTGGTTGGTGGTATTGCTCGCATCCACCAGCATGATGGTATCCTGCAACCGGGCCAGCATGGTGCCCGAGTTGGCGGAAATACGCACATCGTGCACGTAGTATTTGAGCTTGGTGATCCGAACGGTGCGGCCGTTCGCATCCACGAAAGGCGTGTTCAGCGCGAACGGTGCCGCACCGTTCACGAAGGTGTACGAGAGCTGCACGGGCAGCTCGTTCGGCGTTACCTGGCCTTTGTGGCAGGCGATCAGGGCGGTCGCCAGGGCGGCGACGAAAAGGGTCTTCGAGGTTCTCATGGACTAATCCTGGTTGATGTTGAAAGTGAGTCCCACCACGTAGCGTTGGCGGGTGGGGGTGATGAGATGGCCTTCATGGTTCAGCAAGGCCTGCTGGAAATACGCCGAGAAAGAGAACCGCTTCCACCAGGCCCGAAGGCCGGCATGGGAAAAGACGGTGGTACCACCGGTACCGGTGTCCGCGCGGCCATCGACCTGGTCGAACCCCATCCATTCGGCGTAGATGCCCAGCGCCGGTGCGAAGCTCAGGGTATCGTTCCCGAACCGGTGGAACACCTCGGCCGTATGGCTTATGGCGTGTCCCATGCGGTGGCCGTTGGCGTTGGTGCCATTGATACGGACCAGGGAACTGATGCCTCCGGCGGTCCGTCCGCGGCGAACGGCGTACTCCAGGGAGAACATGGCATCCCAAGCGCCGGTACCGAGTTGCAGGTCCGGGCTCACCAGCTCGTCGTCCACACGCAGGTCGCTTCGGCCGAGGGGGGCCTTCACCCCGGCGCCCAGGAGCAACCGATGCACGTAGCGGCGATCGATACCCGCCTTGGTGTTGACCACTTGATAACGGAGCATCGCGAACGGATCACCGAGGCCGTATTCGTCGAGCATCCTATAGCGGTTCACACTGCGGTAGGTATTGGTGAAAGGTACACTGGCCAACAGGAGGAAACGTTCGCCCAGGCGAATGTCGGCGCGTAACTCGGCCACGTTGACGATCTCCACCATGGGCACCTCGCGGTATGCGACCGTGGGTGCCACATGGCTGCCATGCTTGATGAGCAGTGGCGAGGAAAGGGGCACGCGGGTGGTGCCCTGCATGTATCGGGTGCGGTAGAACACCCCGATGGTACTGCGCCTGTCGTTGGGCTGCACCCCGAGGTAGATGCCGCAAACGTCGCATGCGTTCAAGGCGATCGGCGCGCATAGCCAAAGGCATGCGGCCAGGATCCTGATCATGGAGAATGAAGGGAGTTCTTGGGTCGAACACAGCTACCCACGTCCGGTCCCGCACCGCAGCACGGGATAGGGAGGCGGGTCGTCAAGCGAACGACCAGGGCACCGGTTCGGCGGTGGGTACGGCACGTTCCAACGGGTGCTGCACCAGAAGGGGATGGACCACCGCGAAAGGCCCGGCAGGGAGCCAGGTGTGCGCCGATGCCACGGGTGCCTTGGGTTCGAACCGGTCGGCGAGGCGCTCGATGGGGAACTCGGCCGAGGCCTGGTGCTCCAAGGCACGGAAACGTTTGGTCAGCTGGCACTCGCCATGGCAGGTGCGCATCTCGGCCACCACCTCGCGTTGCACGCACAACGCGCGTTCGATGTGGGCACGGTCCAAGTGGAACTGCACCAGCACCATGAGTGGCGCCAGGTGCACGGCACCGAGCACCACCAACAGCAGACGGGCACACGCGGCATGCATAGGGAGCGAAAGGTACACAGGCCTTCCGGATCGGGGTTGACATCGGTCAAGTGAAGGATCCGTTGCATCTTCAGGCCGCCGTTCATCGTCCAACGACCATGCATCAAGACCTCGTCCTCATCCTTGGGCTGCTCTTCGTGGTATCCATCCTCACCATGCTGAGCCCGAAGTTGCGGATCGCCTATCCGATCCTGCTGGTGATCTCGGGGTTGGCCATCGCCTTCATCCCAGGCATGCCCCGGGTATCCGTCGAGCCGGACCTGATCCTGGTGGTGTTCCTTCCGCCGCTGCTGTACGAAGCGGCGATGCACATCGCGTGGCCGGAGTTCTGGAAATGGCGACGTTCCATCAGCATGCTGGCCTTCGGACTGGTGTTCTTCACCTCGGTGGGTGTGGCGTACTTCACCAGCGCGGTCGTTCCGGGGTTCACGCTGGCCATGGGGTTCCTGCTGGGCGGCATCATCTCCCCGCCCGATGCGGTGGCGGCCACCAGTGTGCTCAAGAGCGTGAAGATCCCACGGCGGGGCACGATCATCCTGGAAGGCGAAAGCCTGATCAACGATGCGAGCTCGCTGATCGTATACCGCTTCGCCCTGGCGGCGATCCTCACGGGGTCGTTCTCCTTCGGTGCGGCAGTGGAAGACTTCTTCGCTGCGGCCGTGGGCGGTGTGGTGGTGGGGGTGGCCCTGGGCAACATCCTGTACGTACTGCACCGGTTCCTACCCACCACGCCGAGCATCGACACGTCCATCACCCTGATGACCCCGTACATCGCATACCTGAGCGCGGAGGAGTTCCACTTCAGCGGGGTGATGGCGGTGGTGGCCTGCGGGCTGTTCCTCAGCTTCCGGGCGCACGACTTCATGGACTACCGCTCGCGCATGCAGACCAACGCCACCTGGAGCACCTTGGGCTACATCCTGAACGGGGTGGTCTTCGTCCTGATCGGCCTGGAGCTGCCGGTGGTGTTGGAGGGCCTTTCGCGCGAAGCGGTGATGGCGGGCATCCGGTACGGCACCTGGATCAGCTTGTTGGTGATCGCGTTGCGATTCCTGTGGATGTACCCCGCCGCGCACCTGCCACGCTGGCTCTCGCCCCGGATCCGGCGCAAGGAGCCCTCTCCGGGATGGCGGCTACCCACGATGCTGAGCTGGGCGGGCATGCGCGGGGTGATCTCCCTGGCCATGGCCTTGGCGCTACCGATCAGCCTGCCCAACGGTGAACCGTTCCCGGAACGGGCCACCATCATCCTGATCACCTTCGTGGTGATCCTGATCACCTTGGTGCTGCAAGGCATCACCCTACCCTTCGTGGTGCATTGGCTGAAGCTGGAGGAGGTGGACCCACGGCTGAACCCCGAAGAGCAGAAGCTGGCCTTGCGGCACCAACTGGCCCAGGCCGCATTGGAACGGCTGAACCGGGCCGACGTGCCGCGCGACGAACTGATGGAACGCCTGCGGGCCAACTACCGGCGTGTGTTGGACAGCACCGCCACGGGGCTACAGGAACTGCACGGGGAAGGGCTTCCCACCCAGCCTGCCGAACTGGACGAGCTGGAGAAATACCAGCTGGCGGCCATCGCAGCACAGCGCGAAGCGTTGACCCTGGCCCGCAAGGAGAACATCTTCGATATCGAACTTATCCGGAAGCAGGAAGCGCGGCTGGACCACGAGGAGGCCCGTGCCGAGCATTGATGGCGATGCCCGTGGCATGGACTGCCGATGGCGGAAAGCCCCACCCTCCCGGGTGGTTGCGGGGGCGGCCTCGGGCCACGGCCATGCGCCAAGCCGAAGCCCCCGCGAGCGCGCAGAGCGGAGGCCGGTGCGGAGCGGAAGAAGCACCGCAAACGTCGGCCACACCGATAGAGCCGGGTGCGGAAAAGGTCCGAATGAAGAAGGGGTCGCTTCCGCGACCCCTTCGACGTGTTCGTTGTTCGGCGATCACTCCTCCACCACCTCGAACGGGATGGTGCGGACCACCTCGCGGTGGAAGGCCACTTCGGCCTCGTACTTGCCGAGTGCTTTGATGGCTTCGCCCTTCAGCTTGATGTTCTTACGATCCACCTCGAAGCCGAGGGCACGGATGGCATCGGCGATCTGGATGGTGTTGACACTGCCGAAGATCTTGCCCTTCTCACCGGCCTTGGCGCCGATCTTCAGGGTCTTGTCGGCGAGCCCGTTGGCCATTTTCTCGGCTTCCGCCTTGATCTTGGCCTCTTTGTGGGCACGTTGCTTCATGGTCTCGGCCAGCTGCTTCTTCTCGCTCTCGGTGGCGCTCACCGCGAGGCCGCGGGGCAGCAGGAAATTGCGGGCATAGCCGTCGCGTACCTTCACCACATCATTGGCGTAGCCCAGGTTCTCCACGTCTTTCTTCAGGATGATCTCCATGGTCGTAGTCGTGTTGTGGGTTACTTCATCATATCGGCCACGTATGGCATCAGGGCCAGGTGGCGGCTACGCTTGATGGCCTGTCCCACCTTGCGCTGGAACTTGAGGCTGGTGCCGGTGAGCCGGCGAGGCAGGATCTTGCCCTGTTCGTTCACGAAGCGGAGCAGGAACTCCTCGTCCTTGTAGTCGATGTAAGTAATGCCCATCTTCTTGAAGCGGCAATACTTCTCCTTCTTGGTCTCGATCGCGATCGGCGTGAGATAGCGGATCTCGCTGTTATCTGCGGCCATGGTGCTTAAGCGTTGGTGGGTTCAACGGTTTCCTTCTTGGAGGAACGCTTGGTGCGGCGCTTCTCGGCGAAGGCGATGTGATGTTTGTCCATCACGATGGTGAGGAACCGGATCACGCGCTCATCGCGGCGGTATTCGGTCTCGAGCTTGGCCACGAGCGTAGGCTCGCTTTCGAACTCGATCAGGTGGTAGAAGCCCGTGGACTTCTTCTGGATGGGATACGCGAGTTTGCGCATCCCCCAGCTCTCTTCGTGGTGGATCTTGCCACTGCCTGCTTTGATCAGGTCTTTGAACTTTTTAACCGCCTCCTTTGTCTGATCCTCAGACAAAACGGGAGTAAGAATGAAGACGGTCTCGTACCGGTTGGTCATGCCTTTCGGTTGATTTGGGGCGCAAATGTAAGAAGATCCACCGGAAAATCAACCGATTGAGGGACAGCGGGATCGCGGGGAGCCGGGGGTGAGCTGCGGTCACTACGAGGGGATGGAACCGGGATGGTCCGTGGATGGTCGGTATGGTGTTGCGGCACTACATTCGTGATGCTCTTGGTACGGGCGACGACCAAGTGGTTGTTGCTGAGGACCCAAGGCTCCGCCACATGGCATCCAAGGAAGCCTCCGAACTGACGAACGAGGAACTGTTGCAGGAAGCCAAGCGGCTCAGGCCCACGAAGATCATGGATGCTGTCCTGATCGGCGTCTTGATCGGAATAGCCACCTACAGCACGGTCAGGAACGGGTTGGGACTGTTGACCTTCCTTCCTCTGGTCTATCTGCCCATCGCGGCCAGGAACAGGGTCAAGCTCGGAAAAGTGGAAACCCTGCTGAAGGAGCGGGGCTTGAGTTGAGCGATGGCGGAGCGACGAAGGGCTTTCCACACCTGTTGATATCCGCTCCCAAGGCCGCGTGGACCCCGCCACTATCTTCGCACCCGTTGCAATGGAACAGTTCGTCGTTAGCGCCCGCAAGTACCGCCCCGCCACCTTCGACACTGTGGTGGGCCAGGAAGCGGTGACCGGCACCCTGAAGAACGCCATCCGGAGCAATCACCTGGCCTCGGCCTTCCTGTTCACCGGACCGCGGGGGGTGGGCAAGACCACGTGCGCACGGATCCTCGCCCGCACCATCAACTGCGAGAACCTGGGCGAAGACCTGGTGGCCTGTGGCCAATGTGCGCCATGCAAGACCTTCGAAGAGGGACACTCGCTGAACATCTTCGAGCTCGACGCCGCCAGCAACAACAGTGTTGAGGACATCCGCAACCTGATCCTGCAGGTGAGCATCGCTCCGCAAGTGGGCACCAAGAAGGTGTACATCATCGACGAGGTGCACATGCTCAGTCCGGCGGCGTTCAACGCGTTCCTGAAAACGCTGGAAGAGCCTCCCTCCTACGCCATCTTCATCTTGGCCACCACGGAGAAGCACAAGATCCTGCCCACCATCCTGAGCCGCTGTCAGGTGTTCGATTTCCGGCGGATCATGATCTCGGACATCAGCAGGCACCTGGCGGGGATCGCGCAGAAAGAAGGGATCGAAGCAGAGGCGCAGGCCCTGCATGTGATCGCCCAGAAGGCCGATGGCGGCTTGCGCGATGCGCTGTCCATCTTCGATCAGCTCGTGAGTTTCAGCGGCGAGCGGCTCACCTACCAGGATGTGGTGAAGAACCTGAACGTGCTGGACCACGAGCACTACTTCCGGATCACGGACAGTGTGATCCGCGGCGACATCCCGGCCGTGCTGGTGGAGTACAACACCATCCTGCAACAGGGCTTCGATGGGCACCTGTTCGTGGCGGGTCTGGCACGCCACTTCCGGGACCTGCTCGTGAGCCAGGACCCGCGCACCCTGCCTTTGCTGGAAGTGAGCGAAGACCTCACCGCCCGCTATGGCGACCAGGCCCAGCGCGTGGACCGGGAGACCCTCGTCCATGGGCTGGACCGATTGGCGCAGTGCGACAGCCAGTACAAAGCGAGCAAGGAGCCGCGGCTGCTCGTGGAGCTGGCCTTGATGCAGTTGTGCCGCCCCCACACCACGGCGGATCCATCGGCTCAAAAAAAAAGTCCTGACGTGACCGTTCCGGCCGCTGTGGGGGTCCGGACCACGGCGACCACGCCCCCCCAGGCACCCGTCGGGGCAGCACCGGCCCAACAGGCCGCACCAGCTCCCCTCCCCACAGGCACGGCCCCCACGAGCTACATGCCGAAACGTCGGCTGGCGGGCCAGGTGAGCATCAAGGGCACCATGGCCGAGGCCGCCGTGGAAGCCGCGCCACCAGCACCCATGGAATTGGATAGCGGCACCGCCATGCCCGCCTCCAGCAAGGAGGTGAATCCCGCGTTGTTGCAGAAGGTATGGCGCGACTACGCGTTGAAGCAGAAGCAGAGCGGACGCGACAGTTTGCACTCCACCTTGATGGCGCGCGAGCCATCCGTGAGCGGCCCCGGGCGGATCTCCTTCCCGATCGTGAACGCCGTACAAGGCAACTACATGCGGCAGGAAAAGCCGGAACTGCTCGGCTACCTGCGGCGCGAGATCGGCGACCCCGGCTTGGAGCTGGACGTGATCACCGAGGAACCCAGTGTGGCACAACGGCCGGTTACGCCGATGGCGAAATTCAAGGTGCTGGCGGAGAAGAACCCGGCGCTGTTGAAGCTGCGCGAGGAGTTGGACCTGGACCTGGGGTGAAGTGGTGAGGAGGTGAGGATGGCTGCGGCTTCCTCTTCTTCTTCACTTCCTCTCAATCCAGAGTGGAACAGACCGATCCTTTATTGCGGCCTCCGTAGTTTTGGTTGGCCGGTGAAGCGGACATAGATCGTTCCGAGAATGAAAATGGGGCTGTTCCTCCTCCTGACCTTCGCTTCGTCACCGTTGTGCGCGCAGCAAAGGGACACCACGGCGGTGAAGAATGGCGTGTATTGGATCCACAATACCGGAAAGGACGGGCGGCCGGTGGGTGAAGGCTTGGCGTACGACACCACCGGATTTTTGAGGGGGCGCGAAACCTATCGCCGTGGATATTCCCATGGAGAGTTGACCTGGTACGATAGGCACGGAAGAAGGACGTGGACCGTACCCTATTCAAAGGGCTACCGACACGGTACGGCGATGCAGTATGACAGCCTTGACCGCAAGATCCACTCGATCACGTTCCGCGATGGGGAAAGACATGGTCCCGAGATCTTCTACTACCCGAATGGTCGCGTACACTATCGTGTGGAGTATCGTTACGGGCAAATACATGGCACGCTCAGGAGTTACCACACCAATGGCCTTATCGAGTGGACCGGCGGCTTCCGTGATGGTGAGATGCACGGTGAGCGGATCTTGAGGGACTCGACCGGAGCGCTGTACGATGGTGAATACCTGACCACATTCCCCATGGGCATGGGTCGCTATCGTGTGACGTGTATCCAAGGCCGCCCCCAAGGAGAATTGATCATGCAGCGCAACGACAGTACCGTGAGCTACACCGGATGGTATACCGACGGTCGTCCGGACGGGGAATTCCTCTATTTCGACCGGGAGGGGGAGGTCTATCGTAAGGCTCATTTCGAGAACGGAGTTTTCATCCGTGCCACACGCCGAGGCTTTGATGGGAGTCATACCCCTCAGCCATACGAACTACAGCTACCGGAAGAGCGGTAAATTCGCGACCTCGGAGCGGCGGGCCACAGACAGAGGCGCTCGCATAACCCACAACTGACAACGACCCTGCGAACAATGTCGAAGATCAAGGTAGCAAAGCCCGTCGTGGAACTGGACGGCGATGAAATGACCCGCATCATCTGGAAATGGATCAAGGACCAGCTCATCCTGCCGTACGTGGATGTCCCCATCGAGTACTACGACCTGGGCATCGAGAGCCGCGACAAGACCGATGACAAGATCACGGTGGAAAGCGCCAAGGCGATCCTGAAGCACAACGTGGGCATCAAGTGCGCCACGATCACCCCGGACGAGGCGCGCGTGCAGGAGTTCGGCCTGAAACAGATGTGGAAGAGCCCCAACGGCACGATCCGGAACATCCTCAATGGAACGGTGTTCCGCGAGCCCATCGTGATCAGCAACATCCCGCGCCTGGTGCCGGGTTGGACGCAACCGATCGTGATCGGCCGTCACGCCTTCGGCGACCAGTACCGCGCGAGCGATGCGGTGATCAAGGGAAAAGGCAAGCTCACCATGACCTTCACACCCGACGATGGTGGCGAAGTGCAGACGTGGAACGTGTACGACTTCGAGGGCAACGGTGTGGCCCTGAGCATGTACAACACGGACGAGAGCATCGAGGGCTTCGCGATGAGCTGCTTCAACCTGGCGCTCTCGAAGAAATGGCCGCTGTACCTGAGCACGAAGAACACCATCCTGAAGAAGTACGACGGCCGCTTCAAGGACATCTTCGAAGAGACCTACCAGAAGCACTTCAAGGCTGCGTTCCAAGAGGCGGGCATCGTGTATGAGCACCGTTTGATCGACGACATGGTGGCCAGTGCCATGAAGTGGAGCGGCGGCTACGTGTGGGCCTGCAAGAACTACGACGGCGACGTGCAGAGCGACACCGTGGCACAGGGCTTCGGCTCCCTGGGCCTGATGACCAGCGTGCTGATCACGCCCGACGGGAAGACGATGGAGGCCGAGGCCGCCCACGGCACGGTGACCCGGCACTACCGCATGCACCAACAGGGCAAACCCACGAGCACCAACCCCATCGCCAGCATCTTCGCGTGGACGCGCGGCCTGGCCTTCCGCGGCAAGCTGGACGGCAACCAAGCGCTGATCGACTTCTGCACGAAGCTGGAGCAGGTGTGCATCCGTACGGTGGAAAGCGGCAAGATGACCAAGGACCTCGCGGTGTGCATCCACGGCGACAAGGTGACGGCCGACAAGTACCTCACCACGGAGCTGTTCATGGCGGCGTTGCGGGAGGAGTTGGAACGCGCCTGAACCTTGGGTCGGGCATGAACGGACGGGCCTTTCAAGGCCCGTTCGCTTTTCCGCACCTTCGCGACGTGGACCCCGCACGCACCCATCGCCTCGTGTTCTACACCGCGTTCGTGGTGTACCTCATCACAGCATGGAACAGCAGCGGCTACCACAGCGCCGACGAGCACTTCCAGATCATCGCCTTCGCCCAGTGGAAGCTCGGCGAACTGCCCATCGAGCACCTGGCATGGGAATTCGAGGCGGGCATCCGATCCTCCTTTCAGCCGTGGGTGGCGGTGGCCGTGTTCAAGGCGGCGGCGGCCTTGGGGGTCCACGACCCGTTCACACGGGCCTTTCTGCTGCGTGCGCTCACCGCGTTGCTCGCCTTGGCGGCCATCCGCCGTTCCGTAAACGCCACCCTGGGCGGATACCACGGCGCAGCGCGCAGCGCCTACATCGTACTGGCCTATGGGCTGTGGTTCATCCCCTTCCTGAGCGTTCGGTTCAGCAGCGAAGGCTGGTCGGCGATCCTGCTGCTCCATGCGATCACCACGGTGCACGCCGCACCGCGCACGCGGCATTGGGCCTTGTGGGCGGGGATCTTCGCCGGTCTGGCGATCCTGTGCAGGCCCCCCACGGGCGCCATCGTATCCTCGATCGTAGCCTGGTCGTTGTTGGTCCGGCGCGATGCGTGGCGGAGCGTATTGGTCCTGTTGGGCACCACCACGGCGGTGATCCTTTCGGGGGTGTTGATGGACAGCCTGTTCTATGGCCGACCCACCCCATCGATCCTCAACTACCTCGCGCTCGGGTTCCACGGCGACCCGGCCATCCGCTTCGATGAGCTGCCCTGGTGGTACTACCCGCCGTGGATCGTGAAGTATGCCATCCCACCCATCGGGGCGCTATTGCTGGCCGCATTCGCCCTCCTCCTGATCAAGCGGCCCACCCACCCGATCGTTTGGTGCGCGCTCCCGTACCTGCTGATCCACAGCATGATCCCGCACAAGGAACTGCGTTTCCTGTACCCGCTGGCCCCGCTGATGCCGTGGATGTTGATGGAGGCCTGGCGGATCGCAGCCCCGTGGATGGCACGCCTGCCGCTGGTGCTTCGCCAGAGCACCCTGGCACTGCTGATCCTCACCAATGCCCTCGGGTTGGCGGTGGTGGTGGCGAGCCCTGCCGGCGAAGGCCGTGTGCGGCTTGCTCGCCCCCTGTACCAGACCGCACAGCCCGGTGAAGCGATCGGCTACGCCGTGGAGTCCGGGATCGCCTGGCGCATCACCTTACCGGGTTTCTACCAGCCACCCGGCACCCGGGAAGTGATCGTGCCCGACCATGGCCCGGTGGAACATCCGGAACGGCTGCGCTATGTGATCGTGCAGGACGGCAGCCCCCCGCCCCCCCTGCCCGGATCGACCTTGGTGCCGATCATCGGGTCCATGCCCCCGTGGTGCGCATGGCTCATGCGTTGGTACACCTGGGGCGAAGGCCAAGCGCCGTGGACACTGTACCACGTGCGCACGGCGGCCGGAGAAGCAGGAGGCATATCCGCGCCCGCACTACCTTCGGGGACATGAAACCAGCCACCTTGCCAAGAGTAGCGATCCTGTTGCTGGCCATCGCCTCCCTGAACATGCCATTGCGGGCCCAAGAGGCCACCACGGCCAAGCCGAAAGACCCCAGGCCTTGGAGCGAGCGCCTCTGGTTCGGTGGTGGTGTAGGGCTCTCCTTCGGAACGGTCACCGCGATCCAACTGGACCCCATGGTGGGCTACAAAGTGGACCAGAAGGGCAAGCTCTCCGCAGGCCTTGGCGGCAGCTACTGGTACTTCCGGGACAACCGTTTCAACCCAGCGTACGACTTCACGGCCTACGGCTACCGCACCTTCGCCCGGTATCGCTTCATCGAGCAGGCCTATGTCCATGCCGAATTCCTGCACATGAACGTGGAGGGGAACAGGTTCGGGGCCTTCAGTGAGATCAGGCCGCGGATCTGGGTGCCCCACCTGTTGCTGGGGGCGGGGTACGTGCAGCCCTTGGGAGCCCGCAGCACCTTCTACATCCAAGTGTTGTTCGATGTGCTCCAGGACCCGAACAGCATCTACTACAATCGGGGTCCGATCTTCAGCGGAGGCGTGGGGGTCGGGTTCTGAGCGCCATGTCCTTCAGCACGGAAGCCCGCGAACGCGGGCTTCCGTGTGTGGGGTGGAGCCGGGCGGGATCGAACCGCCGTCCAAACGACCGCAACATGGGCTTTCTACATGCGTAGCCGCTTCATTGGTTTTCGACCATGCGCTGGGGAAGGGCACCCCACACAAGGCTTAGGTCCTGTTTCTCACCTGTGCTCCGGACCACCGCACAGGCCAGTTCTCCAGGATGACACCCCTGGGCCGGGAAGGAGGATCACGGGCCTCCCCGAGGGGTACTCGTCCACGCTACTGTTGTTCACGTGGATTAAGCCTCATAGCCTTGGGCTATTAAGCAGCGAGAGCGTAGTCTACTTCGCCAGTTATGGCGTCGATGCACTGGGATACGGGCCGCACATCACGCCCGGCATGCTTACACACATCACGAAGCCGCTGTCGAAACCAGGTCGGCCCCAAGGAAAAGAACGCATCGCCTTCCAGCGACCACGCAAAGGTACGGCAAGGATCAACGACCGGGCCGGAACGAGCGGCCTACCTTTGGCCTCCCGCTCCAGGCGGGTGTACCCATGTCCACCGCTTACCGAAAGATCGGCATCATCCGTGAGGGCAAGCAGCCCGCCGACCGTCGCGTTCCGCTCACCCCGGCCCAGTGCAAAGAAGTGATGGCCCGCTATCCCGACGTGGACCTGGTTGTGCAACGCAGCGCGGTACGGGCTTATGGCGATGCGGAATACGAGGCTTTCGAGATCCCCTTGGTGGACGACCTGGCGGACCGCGACCTGATCCTGGGGGTGAAGGAGGTCCCATTGGACATGCTGTTGCCCGGCAAGGCCTACCAGTTCTTCAGCCACACCATCAAGGAACAGCCCCACAACCGCAAGCTCCTCCGAACGGTGCTGGAGCGGAACATCCGGTTGATCGACCACGAGCTGCTCACCGATCCGCATGGCGACCGGGTGTTGGCCTTCGGCTACTGGGCGGGTGTGGTGGGCGCGTACAACGGCATGCGGGGCTGGCAGCTGATGTATGGAGGCCCTGCCTTGAAACCCGCCCATGCGTGCCACGACCTGGAGGAGCTTGAACGCCACCTACACGCCTACCCGCTGTCCCAGGACCTGCGCATCGTGCTCACCGGTGGCGGAAGGGTGGGCAAAGGGGCCATGGGCGTGCTTGAACGCGCCGGGGTGAAACGCATATCCCCCCAGGCCTTCCTGCGGGCGGATAACACCGCACCGGTGTACACGGTACTGGGCTCGAGCGACCTCTACCGACGCACCGATGGCCGCCCCTTCGACAAAGCCGCCTTCCACGCGGATCCCAGTGGGCATGAAGCCGACTTCCTCCCCTATGCCCGCACCGCCCACATGTACATGGCCTGTCATTTCTGGGATCCGCGCGGCCCCAAGATCCTCCGTACGGAAGACCTCCGCGACCCCGCCCTGTCCATACGGGTGGTGGCCGACATCAGCTGCGACATCGGCGGCCCCATCGACAGCACCTTACGCGCCACCACCATCGCAGAGCCGTTCTTCGGCTACGACCCGGCCACCGGAACGGAACGACCCGCAGGTACGGCGGGCACCATAACGGTGATGGCCGTGGACAACCTGCCTTGCGAGTTGCCCCGCGACGCTTCGGAAGCCTTCGGGCGCGACCTGGTGGAACGCGTGCTACCATTCTTGGTGGGCGACGACAAGGAGGGGATGATCGAACGGGCCACGATCGCCGCATCGGGGAACCTAAGCCCCTTGTTCAAGCACCTCGAGGGTTACGCCCGAGGCTGATCAACAAGCGAGTTCGAGCTCCAAGGCCAGGAAGGCCGTATCCCGATCACGGGGAAGCACATGGGCCACCACCGGGCCGCTGCTCTTGCGCACCAGCGTAAGCAATCCAAGCCCCGCCCCGCCGCGTTCGGTACGGCCATCGTTGGCCAGGAGCTTCAGGTGGTGCTCACGCAGGTCGGCCTCGTCCATCTCGTTCAGGATCCCGATCCGATGCGACAAGGCGGTGACGATGACCTGGGGAGCCGCATTGCCGAACAGCAGGGTGAAGCCACCGGCCCCATGGACCAACATGGCGAACGCCGTATGTGCCAACTCCTTCGAAGTATGATGGCGGATGTTCTCCAAGCCCTCGACGAGCAGGTTCATCAAGCGTTTCCTTGTCGACACACCCACGGCGGCAGCAGTGGCATGCGCTTCGGCATCCGCGAGGTAGCGGTCAACCTCGTCGCGGTCCAGGACACCATGGTGCACGAAGATCACCTCTCCCAACGCCGCGATCCGCGTGCTAAGCACATCCGACCAGCGGTCGGGGCTGGCCATGGCTAACACGGGCGACATGGTCTGGACGGGCACGTGATATGGATGAAGGCGAGCATGGGTCTACGAGACACCAATAGGGGCACCTATACGTGATCAACGCGTTGAATGTTCCACCACAGGAGGCGAGGACCCTCCCCCGGTCCAACCGATACCCATACCACGGGCCTGAGCGGGATCCTCCCTCGAGACCATCCGCATCCAAGGTCGGCTCCAAGCCCCCTACACGCATTACCCGCCGAGGTGGGCTTAGAGAGCCGGTTCGGGAGCCCTTCGCAGGCTTGCTCCTGCGGCTTTCCCGCCTGGACTTTCCCCGCAAAGTGTTCCCATAGGCACCGTCACGCGCACACTTGCCGCCGTATCGTCCTGCGAAAAATCCCTTCGCCTCTCTAGCCTACGCCAAACTGCGGAATGGTTCATCAGGCTCAACGGCGTGACGTCAGTTGGCCTGGTCGAGTGGTCAACGGCGAACCGGTTTCCGAAGGAGTGTACTTTTACCTCATCACCTGGAGCAGCCACACCATGATGCGTTGATGGCTCCAAGCGATGGCCCCCCCTCGGAAAACGAACACTATGAAATTCTCCATCGTCCTCACGAGCGTCGTGTTCCTTTCCACCTCGTTCCTCACTTGCGGGCTGCTGAACTGTGAAAAGGGCACAGGACCGGTGGTGGAACGCGCGGTGGAGGTCGAACCATTCCACGGGCTCGCGGTACAGGGCTCCATGGGAGTACGATTAACACCCGGCCCAGTACAGCGCATCACGGTCGAAGGGCAGTCGAACCTCATTGACCTGTTGACCACGGAGGTGAAACATGGGATCTGGCGGATCAACACCCGCAAGTGCTTCCGGACCAATGAACCGTTCGTAGTCCATATCACCATGCCCACGGTGGACTTCTTGAGCATGCAAGGTTCCGGTGACATCACCTGCCTCGGCCGGTTCAGCATGCCCGAGATCGCCTTGGAGGTACAGGGCAGTGGGGACATGGACCTGAATGTGGAAGTACAGCGCATCAACGCCCTGATCCAAGGCTCCGGCAGCATCGACCTACAAGGGACCTGTGGTACACTAAGCGCCACCGTGCAAGGGAGCGGCGACATCGATGCGGATGCCCTCACGACCAGAAACGTCGAGGCCACCGTACAAGGAAGTGGCGACATCTCCGCCCTGATCACGGACACCCTCACCGCCAACATCGGCGGCAGTGGGAACATCCGCTATACGGGGCGTCCGGCAGTGGTGAACACGAACATCGTCGGCTCCGGCGAAGTAAAACAGGACCCATGAGCAAGTGGTTTGCGGTATCGTTCGGAGCGATGGCGCTTCTGTGGAGTGGATGCGGTGGTGGTGGACAGGAGCCAGGCCCACCGGCCATTGAACATGGAGCAGCGCCCGTCCCGCTGAAGGTGGTGGATGACAACATCCGGCATGACACCCTATTGATCCAGACCACATTCGACATAGGCGATGGCACGTACGTGATGGTGGCTGGCAACGTGGACCCGACGTTCGAGGGGATCCGCCTGTACCGGTATGCGTTGCTACCCGACAGCAATGCGCGGATCCTCGCGTATTCCACCGGAGGCTATGACAGCTGGACCATGCTCCCCACCTTCTTCAGCATCCCCGACCCTCCCGGCACACACCTGATCCTGGCGAATTTCGGTGAGCGTGAAAGCTGGGGACAGAAGCTGTTGTACATGGACAGCACGTTCACCGACCTCGGATTCTTGGACGTGGCCTATCCCGAACGCATCAACGAGGGTGACACGACCTACCTGAAACGCACCAACATAGGCCCGTACGGTCGTCTGGCCCTGCACCTGGACACGGCTGTGTTCACGTTCGAGACCGACAGTCTCTTCCTTTATGACGACATGGCCGGGCACAATGACCTCATCGTTCCGGCGCACAGCATCCGCTACACCTACCACCCGGATACCGGATTGGAACTCTGGCAGAATGGCCAGCGCCGTGCGGTGAAACGACCGAGTTGATCTACTCCACGACCGGGATCATGCCGCGGGTGCCCATGTCCACCACCTGATCATTGGCCGGTGGTCCGGGTTCGAAGAACCCATCGCCGTTGTCGATCCACTCGAAGCTGTTGTTGGTGCTGATGGACACGTTGATCACCACGTTCTCCGTTTCATTCCCGGTGATCACCAGGGGTTGAGCGAACGCTCCGGTGACCAGGCAGGATCCTGCCGGGATCGGTGATGAATCAAAAAGCGGATTGGGAACCGTGGTGGCACCCGGCGGGGTTTGTCCGACGATCGGCACCAACGGCATGGGCGGATCATTCACTTCAAATGCCCAGAAGCCCTGGAGCTTGTCGTCATTCACTGCCACGGACTGCTCTGCCACAGGGAAGGAGCTGATGAACGTATTGAAGCCGATGAACGAAGCCAGCGTCCCCTGGAGGTCATAGACACCTGTTCCGAACTGGGTATCGGTATAGCGGAAGTCGATCTCGAAGTTCTGGTAGCCAATAGAAACGCGCAGGTAGGGGTACGTACCCGCCGGAAGCTGCGACAATGGGATGTTCAGGAAGGCCTCCCCTTCACCTACCTGTACCGCTTGGGAGAAATCGATCGCGTTGGCCCCACCCGCGGTGGTCTCCGGGGCATGGTAGACCACGCCCCCCTGGCCCGGCAGGGTCCATGCGGTAGGCGCGAACTCCACGTAATGGGCGGTCATGGCATTGAAACGCGGGTGCTGTGCGGCATGGCCTGCGGGAACTTCCGCAGGGGACCCAGCGCTGTTCAGTCGTACCTGGGTGCTATCGAAGGTGAACTTCAGGACCAGACGGGGTTCAGCACTCCCTCCGCCGGCAGGCGCTGGATCATCCTTGTCCTTCTTGCAGGAAGCCAGGAACGTGGTGGATGCAAGACCAAGAAGGAACAGGGTATGTGATCGCATGGTAAATGATCGGTTCGTCGAAACTACGAAACCGGTAGAGCAACCTTCGGGCCGATCACTCCGTACTTGGTATGCACGCATAACTTTTCCGACTAACTTGGTGCCGAAGCGGACCGCCCATGACCCCCGAAGAGACCATCGACTTCCCCATCCGCCGGGTGTGGAGCCGCATCGCGCGCATCTACAACACCGAGGCGGCCAAGTACGGCGGCAGCATGGCCATCGGGCAGATCCTGCTGAACATCGAGCCGGAGGGCACGCCCAGCACCAAGCTCGGTCCCAAGATGGGCATGGAGGCCCGCAGCCTCGTGCGCACCCTGCAGGCCATGGAGGGCGAGGGCCTCATCAAACGCATTGCCGACAAGGCCGACAAGCGCGTGGTGCGCATCCACCTCACGGCGAAGGGCAAGCAGATGCGCGATGTGAGCCGCGACACCGTAGTGCGGTTCAACCAGGCCGTACAGTCACGGTTCACGCCCGCGCAACTCAACAACTTCCGGCAAGTGATGAGCGAGCTGGACAGGATACTGGAACAGGAACAACTTTTCTGATATTCACCACAGAGGCACAGAGGACACGGAGAAAACCAAAATGGCAGACGTCCGACGCATAGCGTATTCCTCTGTGCTCTCTGTGTCTCTGTGGTGAAGCATTCAAACACACATGACCAAACGCAACATCCGTAAAGTCGCCGTGCTGGGCAGCGGCGTCATGGGCAGCCGCATCGCCTGCCATTTCGCGAACGTGGGCGCCGAAGTGCTCCTGCTCGACATCGTGCCGAAGGAGGCCGCCGAAAGCACCAAACCCGCCGAGCGGAACAAGCTGGTGAACGACGCCCTGGCCGCTGCGCTCAAGAGCAACCCCTCGCCCATCTACGACAAGCGTTTCGCCAAGCGCATCACCACCGGCAACTTCACGGACGACCTGCCGAAGATCAAGGACTGCGACTGGGTGATCGAGGTGGTTGTTGAGCGGCTCGACATCAAGCAGCAGGTGCTGGCCAACGTGGAGAAACACCGCAAGCCGGGCACGCTGATCACCACCAACACCAGCGGCATCCCCATCCACGCCATCTCCGAGGGTCGCAGTGACGACTTCCGCAAGCACTTCTGCGGCACGCACTTCTTCAACCCGCCGCGCTACCTGCCGCTGCTCGAGTTGATCCCCGGTCCGGATACGGATCCTGCGGTATTGAGCTTCCTGGAGGAGTACGGCTCGCGCGTGCTGGGCAAGGTCACGGTGCTGTGCAAGGACACGCCCGCCTTCATCGCCAACCGCATCGGCGTGTTCGGCATCATGGGCCTGTTCCACTTAGTGGAGGAAATGGGCCTCACCGTGGAAGAAGTGGATCGCCTCACCGGACCCGTGCTGGGTCGTCCGAAGAGCGCGACCTTCCGCACTGCGGATGTGGTGGGCCTCGATACGCTCGTGCACGTGGCGAAGGGCGTGCAAGCCAACTGTCCGAACGACGAGCAGAACGCCACGTTCGCGCTGCCGAACTACCTGCAACAGATGGTGGAGAAGAACATGCTCGGCAGCAAGACCGGAAAGGGCTTCTTCTTCAAGGACCGGTCATCGCCCAAGGGCGAGATCCTGCAACTCGACCTGAAGACGCTGGAATACGTACCGCAGGTGAAACCCAAGTTCGCCACGCTCGATGCCGCACGCAAAGAGGACGACCTGAAGAAGCGTATGACGATCCTCTACACGGGCAGCGACAAGGCCGGGGATTTCTACCGCAAGAGCTTCCACGGGCTGTTCGCGTACGTGAGCCACCGGATCCCCGAGATCACCGATGCGCTGTACAAGATCGACGACGCCATGCGCGCGGGCTTCGGCTGGGAAATGGGGCCTTTTGAGCTGTGGGATGCGGTGGGGCTCGAGAAGACGAGAGGAAGTGATGAAGTGAAGACGGCTGCATGGGTCAATGAAATGATCGCTGCCGGTCACACCTCCTTCTACAAGACCGAAGGCGGCAAGCGGCTGTACTACGACATCGCGAGCAAGAGCTACAAACCCGTGCCGCGCGCTGAAGGCACCATCGTGCTGAGCGAACTACCCGAGAGCAGCATCATCTGGCAGAACAAGAGCTGCTGGGTGCGCGACCTGGGCGACGGCATCCTGTGCGTGAGCTGGAGCACCAAGATGAACACCTTCGGCGCGGAGGTGATCCAGGGCCTCAACAAGGCCATCGACCTCGCCGAGCAGGGCTACAAGGGCCTGGTGGTCTACAACGATGGCGCACTCTTCAGCGCGGGCGCCAACGTGGGCATGATCTTCATGATGGCCGTGGAACAGGAGTACGACGACCTGGACATGGCCGTGCGCACCTTCCAGAACACCATGATGCGCATGCGCCACAGCAGCATTCCCGTGGTGGCCGCGCCGCACCAGCTCTGCCTCGGCGGCGGCACCGAGCTCTGCCTGCATGCCGACAAGGTGGTGGCGCACGCCGAGACCTACATGGGCCTGGTGGAATTCGGCGTGGGCGTGATCCCCGGCGGTGGCGGCAGCAAGGAGTTCGCGCTGCGCCTCAGCGACGAGATGAAGGAGGGCGACATCCGCATCAACGCGCTGCGCGAGCGCTTCCTCACCATCGGCCAGGCCAAGGTGAGCACCAGCGGCGAAGAGGCTTTTGGCCTCGGCTACCTGCGCCGCGGTACCGACGAGGTGATCGTGAGCCGCGCGCACCAGCTGGCCCACGCCAAGTCCTGCGCCCTCGATCTCTGGGAACGCGGCTACACCAAGCCGCCCATGCGCAAGGACATCAAGGTGCTGGGCCGCGAGGGGCTGGGCATCGTGTACGTAGGCGCGAACTCCATGCAGAGCGGCAACTATATCAGTGAACACGATACGCTCATCAGCCAGAAGCTGGGCTATGTGCTTTGCGGCGGGGACTTGAGCGAGCCGACCGAGGTGAGTGAGCAATATCTCTTGGACATAGAACGGAAGGCCTTCCTGGAGCTGTGCATGCAGCGGAAAACGTTGGAGCGGTTGCAGAGTATCATTACGAGCGGGAAAGTGTTGCGGAATTGATGAACGCGGTGAAGCATAGGGATGGTTTGGGCGTGCCGGCTCGAAGACTCGCCGTCGCGCTTTCCGCTACAAGTCCTCGCTTCGCTGCGGGCTTTCCGCTGCAATCGCTCACGCGAAGCTGGTATACTGCACCGAGTGATAGCTAAGGATCGATGGAAGTCCTGTTAGCCATACGCGAGCTTCGAAGGATTGCTAAGCCATGCCTGGAAAAGAGACAGGACAAGGTTCAATTTCCTGTTCATTTCACCTTCATGCTGGTTCTCGAACGCCTCGAAACAAGTCTCGAATCCTTGGAGTTACTAGTCGAAAACAATCCACTTCAACATGAACACGCCATTGGGTTGATCTGCCGTAACATCCTGTCAGATACCATTATTACAGGATACATCATCAAGTCTTCTGAATTGGTGGAACGCCAACCCAAGGAAGCGGATAGTCCGGCTTCAGATCGTGGGGTCCAATCCTCTACCGACCTGGAAGGCCGGTTACACAAAAAGCTCTACTCGCTATATTATGATGACCTTCAGCGAATGGTCAGAATCGCTGAACTATTCCAAAAAGCAGGTGCATTAAGCGACGAGGAAGCCCAACGGTATAACGCGCAGTTTCAGAAAACCACTAGCATGTATAAACTCATTCATGATTACGCTAAAGAATTCAACATTGAGCCTTTTCCGCCAAACACTTTAATATTCAAATGGCTTCTCCAGTCCAACCAACAAGATGGCTGGATCAAGGAGCTCCAATCCTCCTTCGATGTATGGATCTATTTCAGCAAATATGAGCACCTAGGTTTGCATGCGTATGAATTCACCAGAGATCTTGACCCGAAAAAAATAGAATCACGATTGAAACTAGTGTTGCGTCTGGCGGCACTTCTCCTCAGCAGTTGCCTTGAAATGCTCGGAAAAGAAGATAGACTCGAAGAATCGATGCACGGATTCAACTCATAAACGCAATCGGATAGACCGACAAGACGACTGATCTT
>JADHED010000092.1_pt1 | contig 124390 bp, 107 predicted proteins | sample 8952041 | NCBI WGS metagenome assembly JADHED01 (sample SAMN16124423, study PRJNA663239) | bioreactor sludge metagenome | isolation source: sludge (control) | place: India:Bengaluru | collected 2018-09-08 | reverse complement strand
TGATACCACGAAAGCATTCAAAATCAGATACTTAAATCTGACAAAGTAGAATTAAGCGCCGCATCGATGATGGCCTTGGCCTCATCCTTCCGCCCGGTCTTGATGAGCACGGAGGCTCGAACTTCCGCGATGTTTGCGTACGCATTGTGGTCGGCAGCGACGCCGGTCTTGGGAAGGATGGCACTGGCTTCGGTGAGAAGCGCTTCGGCCTCCCGGTACTTCTTGAGGCCGGCCTTCGTTTGTGCGAGGGACGTCATGTCCTTGACGAGCGCGACGTTGGGCGAGAGGAAGAGCTTCCGGTCGCGGGCCAGGGCATCTTCGAGGAGCGGCTCGGCCTTCTCGAACTCACCGCGATCCCGGTAGATCCCGCCGAGGTTCATCAGGGTGACGGCGACTTCGGGGCTGTTCTCGCCGACGGCTGCCCGAGTGATGGCCAGCGACTCGCGGTAGCACGCTTCGGCCTCGTCGAGGCGTCCCTGGCGCTTCACGATCAGGCCGAGATTGTTCAGGCTCACGGCCAGATCCGGGTGCCCCTTCGGCAGGACCTTTCGCCGCATCTCGAGAGCTTCTCGTGTAAGCACCTCGGCTTCTGGCAGGCGACCCTCCCGCATCTGCCTATGCTCGGGCGATGTTGTTCAAGCCCAGGCCAACGTACGGGTGCGTCTCCCCGTAGTACCGTCGCAGGTCGACGAGGTTCTGCGCATGGAGCGCGATGGCCCGCTGGTAGTCGCTGGTCAATTCGACCAGGAGATTCGCGAGTTCGTTTCGGGACTCCAGGATCGCGTCACCCCCGGGAGCGACCTTCTCCAGGATCGCCAGCGACCGCTCGATGAGCGAGGCTGCTTCTTTGGGATCTCCCTGGCTCTTGCGGACGATGGCAAGCGTCGCCATGCACTCGGCGACCACCTTTGCCTCCGGTCCGCGGTCTCTGATCCAGAGAGCCATCCCTTCGCGGAGAGCTGACTCCGCCTCTTTCAACTGTCCGCGTCTCTGGAGGGTCAATCCAAGATCAACGAGGCTCTCGGCGCGCTCCGCGAGTGACCCGCCCTTTCGGAGCGCGACCGCCTCGCGGAGGAGCTTCTCTGCCTTATCGAGATCTCCGAGGGAGGAATACGTAGTTCCAAGAGTCTCGAGAACTGCCCCGCGAACGAGCGGTTCGTCCTTGAGCTGCTCTGCAGCTTTCGCCGCTGCCTGGTCCAGCAGGTCGCGCACAGTGATCGGGTTCTTCGGCACAGCGGCCGGGTCGAAGCCGCGCAGAACGTCACGGAAGGCGGCTGCGATCTTCAGAGCGCGTGCCTCCGCGAAGATCCCGAGAGGTGCTCTTCGCGTCTGCCTGATTCGCGCTGCGGAGTTGCAAGGTCCGCTCACTGGCTCGTGGCACCGGCACCTCACAGACTGTGTTCCGGCACGCCTCGGGATGCCTCCGGTCGAGGTCGAACGGCAGCCCACCCACCACGAGTTCGAAGAGGAGGACACCAGCCGAGTAGATGTCGGTTCGGACAGTGGACGGTTCGCCGCGGTACTGTTCGGGACTGGCGTACTCGTACGTGAGCGGCCGAGGCCCGACGGTCACGGTACCGGCACGATCCCAGGACACCTTCGCGATGCCGAAGTCGATGATGACTGGTTCGCCGTCAGAACGCAGGACGACGTTCGCAGCCGAGATGTCGCAGTGAATCACCCCTCTCTCGTGGGCCACGCTGAGCGCGGAAAGAACCTTGAGGAAGAGTTCAATGCGGCGTCTGAGAGGGATGCTGGACTCCTTCAGCGCCAACGTGACGGGCCGGGCGCCTTCCACATAATCCATCACCAGAAGCGGGCGATCATCCGGACCAGGAACAACATCCACAAGTCCAGCGATATTCGGGTGCCGAAGCTGGCTCAAGACGGCGATCTCGAGTCTGTAGCGAACGGCCTCCTCGGTGAACGAACCGCCCAGTGGGACCTTCACGGCGTACGTCCGTTCCTGTCCCTCGAAGATCCGGGTTGCGAGGAATACTTGCGAGAACCCGCCCCCGCTGAACTGTGTACGGGCCAAAGGACTTCCCGATGAAGCGCTCCGCGAGCTGCGCGCCGATGGCTGCCTCGATGTCACCCGCTGGCTAAGCCGCTCCAGAACCCCGGCGAACCGCGGGAGTTCGGGGTCGACGACGGGGCCGCAGACTCCCGTAGGACAACACATCGCAGGATCGAAAACCCGAACTCTGCTCACCTGTGACTCGGTACTCATCATCTTCCTCCAGGTTTGTTTCACGACGTGACAGCAGACTCGGAGGCCACAAACCAGTGACGCGTTCGGTTGCAGACGGAGCAGACGGACAACATGACCGGTACCTCGACAAGAACACCCACCACGGTTGCGAGGGCCGCACCAGAGCCTGGCCCGTAGAGAGCGATCGCGGTGGCGACGGCAAGCTCGAAGAAGTTGCTCGCACCAATCAGGGCACCAGGTGCCGCAACATTGTGGGGGACCTTGAGCCACTTCATCAACGCGTAGGTCAACCCCGAGTTGAAGTACACCTGCAAGAGGATCGGAATGGCAATCAGCGCCACGTGCAGGGGCTTGCCGAGGAGGTTCTCGGCCTGGAATGCGAAGATCAGGACCAGCGTCACCAGAAGTGCGATGACTGTGACAGGTGCCAAGAACGCCAAATAGCGTTTCTCGAACCACTCACGCCCTTTCGACTTGATCAGAACGGTCCGGCTGATGCTCCCGAGAGCCAGCGGAATGACGATGAACGCAACGACGCTGTAGAGCAGAACCTTGAACGGCACGGTGAGGTTACTCGCGCCACTCACCAGGAACGTCACTATCGGGGCGAAGGCGACGAGCATGATGAGGTCATTCACCGAGACCTGCACGAGGGTGTACGCCGGATCGCCATCCGTCAGGTACGACCAGACGAACACCATCGCCGTGCATGGTGCGGCCGCCAAGATGATGACTCCTGCGATGTACTGGTCGGCGAGTTCCGGCCCGATCAATGGCAGGAAGAGGTGCTTGAAGAAGAGCCATCCCAGAAATGCCATGGAGAACGGCTTGACGAGCCAGTTGATGACGAGGGTAACAATCAAGCCCTTGGGGCGTTTCCCGACGCCGAGGATGCTCGAGAAGTCGATCTTGAGCATCATCGGGTAGATCATCAGCCAGATCAGGACGGCAATCGGGATATTGATCTGGCTTCCTTCCCCAAACTCCATCCGGCGCAACGCGCCGGTGAACCCCGGCAAGATCTTGCCAATTCCGACGCCAATGACCATGCAGAGCGCTACCCACAGAGAGAGGTAGCGTTCGAAGAAGTTGAGACGTTTCTGGGTTGTTGCTTCACTCATGTGAGTTTCCTTCAGACGGCAGGCTTGCCGCCGAGGCGTTGGAATCGGCGAGGGCGCGATCAGCCTGAATCTGTGGATCGGACTGGAGCGCGCTCGCTGCAAGGCGGTGCCAGGCGGCTGCGTCCGGATCGTCCGCCAGTCTATAGAAGACGAACTTGGCCCGCTTCTCTTCGGTGATGATTCCGGCCTTGCGCAAGTCCGAGAGATGGGCGGAGACTGTTGACGGCGCAAACCCCAGCACGCCGCTTATCTGGCAGACGCAGAGTTCCCCGGGAGCGAGGAGCGCCAGAATGCGTAACCGAGCAGGGTTGGCGAGAGCCTTGAGGATGTCCGTGGTCTTGGTGAGCGATGTTCTTTCCATCCATGCAGCCTTCTTGAATCGGGATGTCAGACCAACGCGTTAAAGAGATAGCCGACGATCAGGATTCCAGTCCCCACGACGCCCACGAAGATGGCGATGAGTTTTAGGGTCAAGACTTTGCGCAGAATAATCATCTCTGGAAGCGAGAGCGCGATGACGGCCATCATGAAAGCGAGGACTGTCCCGAGCGCTGCGCCTTTGCCAAGAAGCGCCTGGACGACCGGCAGGATTCCCGCGGCATTGGCGTACATCGGGATGCCGATCAAAACGGCAACGGGCACCGACCACCAGGCACTCTTCCCCATGATCGACGCCATGAAGTTCTCGGGGACATACCCGTGGATCCCCGCCCCGACGGCAATTCCGAGAACGACAAACGGCCAGACTTTCCCGACGATTTCTTTGACCGCCCCCCAGCCCATCTCAATCCGCTGCTCCCACGTCTGCCTCGCGCCAAATTCCCCGCCGGCAGTGGGACCTTTCATCGAGTAGACCCACTTTTCAACGAGGTGCTCCAGCTTCAAGCGGCCGATGATCCATCCCGAGACGATCGCCACGGCAAGGCCTGTACCGAGATACAAACCCGCAACCTTCCAGCCGAAGAGCCCAAACAACAGGGCCAGCGCCACCTCGTTCACCATCGGAGCAGATACCAGGAACGAGAAGGTCACCCCGAGCGGAACACCCCCGGTGACGAACCCGATGAACATGGGGACGGCCGAGCAAGAACAGAAGGGTGTCACGACTCCGAGAAGGGCGGCGAGAACGTTACCCGTCGTTTCGCGACGGCCTGCCAGGACGCTTCGAGTCCTCTCGGGCGTGAAGAAGGACCGAACGATTCCCACAATGAAGACGACACCAGTGAGGAGCAGGAGGACTTTCGGGACCTCGTACAGGAAGAATTCGACCGCAAGCGCGAGGTGCGAGGTGGGAGCCAGCCGGAGGATCGAATAGGTCAGCCCCTTCGCAACTTGCGGGAGATACCAGTACAGGATTCCCCAGATGACGGATCCCAGAAGTAGCCAAGAAATCGTCTGCGGCCTGAGGCCTTTCAGAGAATCTCGATTCGCAGGTTCCAAAACGAGGCTCGCGGTTTCTTGATCCATGTGCGCATTTCGCTTTCGCTGGCGGAGTGTTTTCACCGAATCGAATTCAAGGTCCCAGCCTTCCAATTGCCTTCGGTAATCACAGCGTCATTTCGTTATATTCCGAATTATACCTACCGGGAGCGCCGACGTCAACGAACTCTTTCGTTCGCGCTGCCTACAACTGAGAAACGTTACCGTTCAGTAACGTCGTTACCAAACGGTAACGCAAAAGCTGGATCAAGCGCCAGGTGATCCATGGGCAACTCGTTTGTATTCAATGCGTTGCATGTCGCAGCATTTTCGCCTAACCGTGGCACGGGACATGCCTTGTTTTCTGACGCCGCTGGGCGCGCGCTCGCGGCTCTGGAGGACGAGATGAACGAAAACTCCGGGAGTGAGGCCCGGCGGAATTTCCTCAAAGACCTGGCCGGCACGGCAGCTGCCGCTGCAGCCACCGCCTTCCTGGTGCCCAAGAGATTCGGCGAGAGCACGGTCGCCGACGCGAGCACGAAGTTAGGGACAGCGCCCCCAGGCACGGATGAGGTGCTTCGCATGACAGCCGATCTGACCCGCGCTCTGGAGAAAGACCCGAAAGACCGGTGCTGGGCCATGGTCATCGACACCCGCCGGTGCATCGGGTGCAGCGCCTGCACGGCCGCGTGTATCGCCGAGAACAACCTGACTCCAGGGGTGACGTATAGAACCGTGCCTGAAGCTGAAGAGGGCGAGTATCCCAATGTCCACCGGATCTTCATGCCCACGAATTGCGCTCAGTGCGAAAAACCGCCCTGCGTCCCGGCTGCCAACAAAGTCATTCCCGGGGCCATGAAGAAACGTCCCGACGGCATCATCGAGGTCGACTACCAGAAGGCGAAAGGGAAAAAGGTCTTCGAAGCCGCCAAGAAGGCGTGTCCCTATTCAGCGCTTTACCTCGATCCAGGGAAACCCTACACGGCAGGCACACCAGCGCTACAGCCGTACGAGAACCGCTCCGTCCTCGAATACGGGAAGAGCTGGAGCCGCAAGGAGACGGCCAATGCAGTCCGCAAGTGCCACTTCTGTGCCCAGCGCCTCGACGTGGGGATCCTCCCCGCTTGCGTGACGACCTGCACGGGAATCGCCATGCACTTCGGCGATATCAGCGACCCGAAGAGCCTCGTGGCAGAACTCATGGCTTCCGGTAGGGCGCGGCGCCTCGAGGCCAGCAAGGGGACAGGCCCCCGGATCCACTATCTCGATGACTTCCCGGAGGCGGGCGCTGACGTACCGGCCATCAAGACTCGCTCCGTCGTTGACTGCACCACGTGCCACGATTTCGAGTCCAAGAAGTGGAGCGGAGGAGAACGATGACGAAATCAAGTGAAACCCCCACACAAGACTCGCGCCGCTCGTTCCTTCGTTCCACCGCCCTTCTGGGAGGCGGGGCCATTGCCGGCCTCGTCGAAACCGAGGCGGACGCGGCCACCAAGGCACAACCTGACTATGGCCTCGGGAAACCAGCGAACTTTCTGCACACTGTTTGTCTGAACTGCAATACAGGGTGCGGGGTCCGCGCCAAAGTCGAAGGCGGAATTGTCGTCAAGCTCGAAGGAAATCCGTACGACCCGTGGAACATGGTTCCCCCGATCGACTTCAGGACGCCTCTCGCCGAGAGTGCGCGCGTCGAAGGCTGCCTCTGCCCCAAGGGTCAGGCGGGCGTTCAGATTCTCTACGACCCGTACCGCATCGTGAAGGTCCTGAAGCGTTCCGGGAAACGCGGTGGCAATAACTGGAAGACCATCCCCTTCAAGCAGGCAGTGGAGGAGATCGCGAACGGCGGACCCCTCTTCAAGGACGTCCCGGGAGAAGAAAGCCGCCAAGTGACCGGTCTCAAAGACCTCTGGGCTCTCAAGGACGCGAAGCTCGCCGGTGAAATGTCGAAGGAAGTCGACGCTATTCGCGCCAAGAAGACTCCCGAAGAAAAGAAGGCTGCTGTCGAAGAATTCAAGAAGAAGTTCGAGAAGCACCTCGATCTCCTGATCGACCCCGACCATCCGGACTTTGGCCCGAAGAACAATCAGGTGACGTTCGCATGGGGCCGCCTGAAGGCCGGACGAGCTGAGTTCATCAAGCGCTTCATCACCGAGTCGTTCGGGTCGGTGAACGCACACGGGCACACCACGGTCTGCCAGGGCTCGCTCTACTTCACGGGCAAGGCGATGAGCGACCAGTTCGTCGAAGGGAAATTCTCGGGAGGGCAGAAGTTCTACTGGCAGGCAGACACGGCCAACGTCGACTTCTTGCTCGCCATCGGATCGGCATATATCGAGGGCGGCTACGGTCCCACCCATCACGCTCGCAAGATGATGGAGCGCATCTCGACTGGAAAACTCAAAGTTGCGGTCGTCGACCCGCGCTTTTCGAAAATCGCGAGCAAGGCGTGGCGCTGGATTCCTGGAAAACCAGGGACAGAAGGTGCCTTTGCGCTCGCCATGATTCGCTGGATCATTGAGAACAAGCGCTTCGACGTGAAGTTCCTCTCTGCCGCAAACAAAGCCGGCGCCAAGGCTGCCGGAGAACAGTCCTGGACGAACGCTTGCTGGCTCGTGAAAGAAGACGGCAGCTACCTGAAAGCCTCGGAGGCAGGTCTCGGACTCAAGGAAACGAAGTACACCAAAGAGGGCAAACCTTGGGAGTTCGATGCCTTCGTCGTGCAGCGTGAAGGGAAGCTCGTGGCCGTCGACCCGAATGACGAGACAAACGCCGTGGCCGGCGACCCGCTGGTAGACACGACGGTCGAGGGGAAGAAGGTCAAGAGCGGGCTTCAGCTTCTCTACGAGTCCGCTGCATCGAAATCTATCGAAGAGTGGGCTGCCGTTTGCGGAATTGACGCGAAGACCATCGAAGAGCTTGCCCGCGAGTTCACCTCCCACGGTAAGAGGGCCGTGGCCGACCCGCATCGCGGTGTCTCTCAGCACACCAACGGCTTCTACAACGTCCTGGCGGTCTACTCACTCAACGCCCTCGTCGGAAACTGGGACTGGAAGGGCGGGCTCGTCAAGGCCTCGACCTATAACATCGTTGGAGAGAAAGAGGGGCAGCCGTTCGTTTTCGGGAAGCTCCACCCCGCCAAGGCGAAGAGCTATGGCCTCTCGATCATCCGGCACGACGCCAAGTACGAGGAGTCGACGATCTTCTCGGGGTATCCCGCGAAGCGGAACTGGTATCCGTTCTCGAGTGACGTTTACCAGGAAATCATCCCGTCGATTGGCGATGCCTACCCGTACTCGACGAAAGCGCTCTTCCTGTACATGGCTGCGCCGACGTACTCCCTGCCTGGTGGCCACACGAACATCGAGATCCTGAAAGACCCGGCGAAGATCCCGCTCGTCATTGCCTCAGACATCACCATCGGCGAGACGTCCATGTATGCGGACTACATCTTCCCGGACCTTTCGTACCTGGAGCGGTGGGAGTTCCACGGCAGCCACCCGAGCATCACGCCTAAGGTTCAGCCTGTCAGGAATCCTGTTGCAGCGCCGTTGACCGAGACCGTCGAGGTGTTTGGCGAGAAGCAACCGTGTGGTCTCGAATCGATGATCATGGGAATCGCCGAAGCGCTCAAGCTCCCTGGCTTTGGGCCGGATGGTCTCCATAAGGGCTCGCCGCTGACGCGTCCGGAAGACTTCTATCTCAAGATGGTCGCGAACGTTGCAGCCGGCGACAAGCCAGGCGATGCGGTTGCGGACGCAGATGACGCGGAGGTGAAGCTGTTCGTCGAGTCTCGCCGTCACCTTCCCATCACGACCTTTGATCCCAAGCGCTGGGAACAAGCGGCAGGATCGGTGAATTGGCGGAAGGTCGTCACGGTGTTGAACCGCGGAGGGCGCTTCCAGGATTCAAAGAAGGCGTTCGACGGGGAGAAGTTCGCCAACAAGTACGGGCAGCTGATCAACCTCTACCTCGAGAAGTACGCGAAATCGAAATCCCCGATGACGGGAAAGAAGGTCGCGGGTCTCGCGGTGTACCTGCCGATCCAGGACATCATGGGCCGCGAGATCAAGGATGAAGCCGAGGGGTTCGAGTTCGTCATGACGACCTACCGCGAAATTACGCAGACGAAGTCTCGAACAGCCGGAGCCTACTGGCTCAACACAATCCAGCCGGAAAACTTTGTCCTTGTAAGTACGTCTGACGCCAAGAGGCTGGGCTTTGCGGATGGCACCAAGGTTCGCGTTGTCTCCAAGACGAATCCCAAGGGCGAGTGGGATCTGGGCAACGGTGTGACCAAACCGATGATCGGCTCGGTGAAGGTCATCGAGGGGCTCCGCCCTGGTGTCGTCACGTTCTCGGTCGGGCGTGGCCACTGGGCGAATGGAGCGTCCGACGTCGTGATCGACGGCAAGTCCATTAAGGGTGATCCGCGGCGCGCAACTGGTATCCACGCCAACGCCGCGATGCGGCTCGACGACCAACTCCAAAACACCTGCCTGATCGACCCCGTGGGAGGGAGCGTTTCCTTCTACGACACGCGGGTCAAGCTCATCAAGGTCTAAATCTCTTCTGCTTCCTGGGGGGGGCCGGAAAAACGAATCCGGCCCTACCTGTTCTCAAAAGGAGGGCACAGAATGCCTGCACGCGCTATTCGTCTGTTTCTCGGATTGGCTCTCTTGGTTTCCTTCACAATGACCGCACAGGTCACATCCCTCTGGTACAAGGAAAGCTTCCACGAGGGACAGATCTTTGTGTTCAACAGCTCCGATACCTTCAAGGCCTGGCAAGAGTCCAAGAGCCTGGCCAAGCCGATCACGAAAACAAAATACGGCCCATCCGGCGAGACCGTCCTCTTCGAGAACGAGACTGCCATGGACCTCTACAACATCAAGCACAACAAGGATTCGGAAGTCCGGACAGTGAAGGCTTCAGAATCGAAACCTGTGATTCCCACCTCGCTCAAGGTAGGCGACTCGGGAGAGCTGAAGTTCTCCGGTCTGTTGCAGGGTTGGTACATCGCAGACTCATCCCCCGTTGGCACCGGAACGGACTATCTCGGAAACAAAACGGGTGTCAACACGTTCCGTATGCGGCGTGCCGAGATCAAGCTCTCTGGCAAGATCACACCAGCCTGGGGTTTTGAGGTCATGTTGGACCCCGCAAAAACGCAGAACTTCACTACGGGGAACGACGACAAACTTCTCCAGGACTTGGCTATCTCTTACCTGGGGCTAAAGGGGCATGAATTCGCAATCGGACAGAAGAAGATAGCGATTACCGAAGAAGGGTTGCGTTCCTCTGCTGACCTGGATTTCGCAGAACGTTCCCGCATCACACGGGTCATTGGCGATCTTCGGCAAGGTGGATTCTTCTACAAGGGCCAGTACGGCAATATGTTCGCAGCGCAAGCCTCGATCACGAACGGCACGATCGCGAACACCAACGACGACTCGAACGACACGCTTTTCTGGGCAGCGCGGTTCGACGTAAAACCCTCGAAAGGGCTGGTGGCCGGAATCTCCGGTGGTACGGGAGACGTCCAGCAAGAGCACCTCACACGCGACCGGCTCGGTGCTCACATCCGTTGGGATGGCAACGAGCAACTCCCTCTCTGGCTTCGCTTCGAGTACGGGTGGGCGAAGGACGGTCAAGGTGCCGGAAAGTCTGATATCACCCGCGCCGGCTGGTATGGATCCGCGCTCTACACCTTTGCGAAGCAGTTTCAGCTCGGCGTACGCTACGAGGAGTACGATCCAGACAAGGACGTGTCCGGTGACAAGCTCACGATCCTCACGAGTGGATTCCATTACCTGCTCAAGGGGAGAAACCTCAATTTGAAGCTCGACTGGTTCCACATCAAGCAAGAGGGACGGAAGGTAAACGGTGTCCTCGAAGAGTCATACGACGAAGTCGTCCTCGCCGTTCAGGCAGCCTTCTGAGATCTGGGCTTTGTAGATACCGATGAGAAGGACCGCTGCCGTTGCAGTTACCGCGGTGGCGGTCCTTTTTCTGATTCTCGCCTGGCCTGGATCGCCGGCCAAAGAATGGTTGTTGTCCTTCTTGGCGGGCCGCCCACGCGTGCAAACGAACCTTGTGCCGAGAGCGAAGGCCGATACCCCTGGCCCTGTTCTGCGCATCGCAATCGGAGCGATGATCTCCCCGGAGAGAACACTGGATCACTATGGCCGGTTTTTCGAGGCTTTCGCTCGAAGCATTGGTCACTCGGCCGAGATCATTCAGCGCCGCACGTATCTCGAGGTCAATCAGCTCATTCTCGACAAGAAAATCGATCTTGCCTGGCTGTGCACCGGAGCGTGGATCGAACTCCATCAGAAACACGCCGCCCGGCTTCTAGCGGTACCTGTCGTAGGGGGAAAGGTGACATACCAGGCGCTCATCATCGCGAACTCAGGAACAAAGGCAGAGGGCATCCTCGGGCTTAGAGGCCGCCGCTTCGCCTTCACGGACCCTGTTTCACTGACGGGTTGCAAATACCCGCGGCGCCTCGTCCGAGAATCGGGGGAAGAGCCGTCCACGTTCTTCTCGACAACTACGTTTACACACGGCCACGACACTTCTGTCGAAGCGGTGCGGCGCGGATTCGCAGACGCCGCCAGCGTCGACTCGCTTGTCTACGAATACCTCGAAAAGCTTTCTCCTGAGGAAGTGGCCGGTATTCGGATCGTCCATCGGTCTGTACCCTTCCCGATTCCGCCGCTCGCCGTTCCCGCGGGAACAACGGATGCGGAGTTCGTGGAACTCCAGCAGGCGTTGATTGGCTTTTCAAAAAGCGAAGAAGGAAGAAACGTTCTTCTACCGATCCTCGTCGAGAGGTTCGCTGTTCCGGATGAGGGAAGCTACCGGGAGCTGGAATAGAGTTCCTGCCATGGTTGTTCGCAGGCCGCTCAGAGCACGGCTTCAGCTCGCCATTACGTTCTCGGTGCTGCTGTTTGGCGGTCTCAATCTTCTTCTCGTCGGCCGCATCACCTATTCCGCGTTGCGATCGGAACAGGACCGGCGGCTCAATTTCATCGTGAAGCTCCTGGCTCAGCGGGCTTCTCAACCGTTGCTGATCCAGGACCACCTCGCGCTCCAGAAACTCCTCGACGAGAGCCTGCAACTCGATTCAGATCTTGTCGCCCTGTCCATCACGGGGCCAACCAGCAACGTCCTTGCCGAAAGCAGAAATCGAGTTCGGCGCGGGGGCGTTCCGGTGCGTGAAGCCAACGCGGTCATCCTGGCCGGCAAACTGGGTGCCGTTCACGCCGAGGTCGAGGAGGCGAGCCTGCGAGCCACGACGGGAGAAGTCTTGTCTGTCATCGCCCTGATGGTGCTTGGATTTCTGGGAACGGGCGTTGCTTTCGCAGTCTTGATTGCGCGAAGCGTGACAAAGCCGATTGAAAGCCTCGTGGCGTTTGCATCCGCCTTCCGTCTCGACAAGTCTCTCCCTGCGCTGAACGTGAAAAGCCAGGACGAGATCGCAGAACTGGGCCAGCACCTCGAAGGCGCGTTCACGCAGCTCCAGAGGTATCACTCGGAAGCGCGAGCCCAGGAGCGCCATCTCGCGCGCGTCGAGCACCTTGCAACAGTCGGGATGCTCGCAGCCGGTGTCGCTCACGAGATCAACAATCCACTCGCGGGTATCCGGACCTCCATCGAACGGCTTCTCAAACAAACGAAAGACCCCGCGGTGGGAGAGAAATACGGCGTCGTCCTCCGCGATGCAATTTCCAGAATCGAACGCGCTGTGAAAGGAACCCTGACCTTCGCCCGAGCAGCAGAGGTCACCATCGCACCAACCAGGATCCAGGACTGCCTCGATCGAGCGCTCGAGCTTGCGGGTCCTCGCCTCGAAGACACGCGAGCTGTGTTAACGCGCGAAACCGGCTCCGCTTTGCCCATGGTTCTTGCAGACGGAGCCCAGATCACCCAGGTCTTCCTGAACCTCATCTTGAATGCCTGTGACGCCGTCAAAGAGGGGGGAAGGATCATGATCTCCTCCTCCGTCGAGGACGAGTTCGCCCTCGTCGTCATAAGTGACACAGGACCGGGGATTGCACCGGAGATCCGCGAGAAGATCTTCAGTCCATTCTTCACGACAAAACCCGTGGGGAAAGGGACGGGCCTTGGCCTGGCTGTTTCGCGAACGGCCCTGCGCGAAATGGGGGGAGATCTCCTCCTCCTCATGGATCAGGAAGCCGGAGCCTGTTTTGAAATCCGCCTACCGCTAGAGAGAAGGAGTAACGATGGCTCGCATCCTGCTCGTTGAAGACGAACCGTCTCTGCAACTGGCCCTCGGCGACACGTTGAGTGACGAAGGGTATGACACGGTCGTCGCAGGCACCGTGGCGGATGCGCTGGGTGAACTCCGACGGTCAAGTGTCGACCTTGTCCTGACGGATCTTCGTCTGCCTGACGGAGACGGCCTCAGAGTTCTCGCCGAAGTGCAGACGCAATCACCAGACGTTCCCGTGATCATCTTGACCGCCTACGGTTCGGTTCAGAACGCGATCGACGCCATTCGCGCCGGAGCAGCCGAATACCTCACGAAACCCTTCGAGGAGCAGCAGCTTCTCTCGATCGTGAGGCGGTACCTCGAGATCAGGGAACTGAAGAAAAGGGTTCAGGAACTCGAAGGGACAACGCCGAGACCTGCGGGGACCGACCCTGTATTTCTGCGGCTCGTCGAGACGGCGAGAACGGTGGCGGCGAGTGACACGACAGTGCTGATCCTGGGAGAAACGGGAACGGGAAAGGAGGTCTTCGCCCGCTATATTCACTCCTGCTCTCCGCGGAGAAAGAAGCCGTTTCTGGCCGTCAACTGCGCAGCCCTTCCCGAGGCGCTCCTCGAATCGGAACTGTTTGGTCACGAGCGCGGAGCCTTCACGGGTGCAGTGAAGCAACGCCGGGGACGTTTCGAGGAAGCGGATGGAGGCACCCTCTTCCTGGATGAGATCGCCGAGGCCTCTCTGGCCGTCCAGGCGAAACTTCTACGCGCACTCGAGCAGCACTGTTTCGAGCGGCTGGGGTCAAACCAGCTCATCTCTGTGGACGTGAGGATTCTGACCGCGACGAAGAAAGATCTCGCTACCGAGGTCAAGGCAGGGCGGTTCCGGGACGACCTCTTTTATCGATTGAAAGTCGTCCCGCTGACGATTCCGCCACTGAGGCGCCGGAAGGGCGATATCGAATTTCTGGCGCAGCAGTTCGCTAAGCGGTTTGGGGACGAAAGGGGCCGTCCCCTCGTCCTCGCTCCGGATGCACTCAAATGCCTCTCTCACTATTCCTTTCCCGGGAACGTGCGTGAACTGCAGCATCTCATCCAGCGCCTGTCAGTCCTGACATCAGGCGAGACTGTTACGTGTCAGGAGATGCCGGAAGAGTGTCGTTCTCTCGCGGATCCTCGAACGGGCGCTGGCACAACGGGAACCCTGGCGGAAATCATGGCGGCCTTCGAAGCTCAGGTTTTGCAAGAGACGCTGACCCGCTTCGAGGGGCACAGGGCCAACGCGGCTGAAGCCCTGGGAATCTCGAGGAAGAGCCTGTGGGAAAAGCTCAAGGCCTACGGGCTCGACGAGGGGTGAGTCTCTTCATGAGGTGAGTCTCTTCATGAGGTGAGTCTCTTCATGGCTCTTGGTTCTGCCAAACCGGTGAAACCCATAGGGGATCAGCGAGCAAAGGATCAGTGCGACAGCGAACACCGTGGAGCGGTGAACGCGACGACTCCGGTGAGGAGGGCGATGGACAGGTCTCGTAGTGAGTGTGCCTGATCTCGGACGAGAACGGGAAGCGCCAGGGCTTCGAACAGAAGGACCACCCCGAGGATGGGCTGCGGGAAGATCTAGAGAAGCTCTTCCAGAGGCGCTCCAAAGAAAAGCCCGAGCGACAGCAGGAGAGTTCCGTAAATCACGACGGACCCACCTGTTCTCGCGCCGAAAGCGTGATGACCGGCGAGACCCCCGCAACCATGGCAGGCTGGAACCCTTCCCAGGAGCGGAGTAACGAGATTAACCAGCGAGTACGTAAGGCCGATTCGCCGGTCCGGAAAAAGGTCCCGGATCGTCTGTTCCGTGGCGATCACGGAGTTGGAAAGGGAGAGGGGAAGCTGCGGTACTGCGAGTATCCAGGTGCCTGCGATGATGTCCGACAGAGCGACGGCCCTCACGACCTGTGTCGCTTGGGAGAGTGGCCGGATCATTCGCCTTTGGCTTACGGGAAGTCACTTCCAGGCGCTTGCGCTTTCGTTGACACCAGTCAACACTACCGTTATATTTCGTATCTTGACGAAATGATGAGGTGACCATGGAAGGCAAGACGCAGAAGACGATCGAAGTTCTGGGACCCGGATGTGCACGGTGCAAAGAGACGTTCCGTGTTGTCTCTCAGGTTGTGGAGGCCGAGAAGTTGCCATTCTCCGTCGAGAAGGTCGAGGCGATGGAGCGGATGATTGAACTTGGACTTCTCTCAACGCCAGGCGTGGCTGTCGAGGGAAAAGTCGTGTTCTCGGGCCGCATTCCCAAACCAGAAGAAATCCGGAAGCTCCTGGTGTCGCCTGAAATTGGGAAGGGCGCATAAACCCCAGGGCGCCTCCAGGTTCACCGCCGCTACGTAAGGTTAGAGTTCTTCCTCGCAACGCCGCTCTCACTTGTCAAAAAAGACGTCTCGTCTTGGAGCAGACATCTCGTGAAGATCGAACGCAAGACCCTCATCACTGCTGCACTCCTGGGATTCGTGGGAGTCACGGCCGTGACCCTCGCCGTCAAAGAGACCAGATACAACCGGGCGGTCGCGGTCGCGGAAGCCGCCCGAGCCGAGAAGGCCCAGGCCGCGACACAAGCATCATCCCCGGCGCCACCTGCGGTCGCGGTGGCCGAACCCACGCCGGTTCCCACTTCTGCACCTGTGGCCACGCCTCAAGCGGTGAAACCCCCGAAGGCAACCCACTCTTCCGCACCGGCCACAGCGGTTGCCGCCGTGGCGGAGGTCCAATCTCCACAGCCACAGCCTGGAGCTGCATCCACGATTGTCGTCAGCTACTTTCACACGACCGCACGGTGCGCCTCCTGCCTGCGGATCGAGGACCTGACCGCGCACACAGTAACCACCAGATTCGGAGTAGCACTCGCCGGCAAACGGCTTGTATGGCGGACGGTGAACATAGACGAACCCGAGAATGCGCATTTCGCGAAAGACTACAGTCTCCACACGAAGTCGGTCGTCGTCTCGGAGATGAAAGATGGTCGCGAGGTTCGCTGGAAGAACCTCGATCAAGTCTGGCCGCTCTTGAGAGACCAGGAGGCATTCACTCAGTACGTTGAAAAGGAAATCAAGGCCTTTCTGGAGCCTGCGTGAGTCTGGAGCTGACGGGGGCCGCAGCGACGGCTGTCTGGCTGGGGATTCTGACCTCGATTAGTCCCTGTCCACTGGCGACCAACATCGCAGCCGTCTCGTACATCGCCCGTCGAATCGAGCGGCCCTGGCACGTAGTCCTCTCTGCCGGGGCCTACTCCTTTGGACGTGCGGTCGCATACGTCGGAGTAGCTGCAGTTGTTGTGACGGGTCTGCTCTCGATACCTGGCGTTTCCCAGTTCCTCCAGCGATACATGAACAAGCTCCTGGGACCGCTCCTCATCCTCGCCGGAATGTACCTGCTAGACTTGATTCATCTAGGTCTTTCCACAACAGCAGGGAGCGGCGAAATCCGCCAGAAGGCAGCTGGCGGTGGACCGGCAGGCGCGGTGCTCCTCGGTGCCCTATTCGCTCTTTCCTTCTGTCCTGTCTCGGCGGCCCTTTTCTTTGGCAGCTTGATTCCACTCTCGCTCAAGCTCGAGTCCCGCGTGCTCTTGCCCATGATATACGGTTTTGGAACGGCGTTACCGGTCGCAATTCTGGCGATCGTTGGAGCCTCAGGGACGAAAGCGCTTTCCAGCGCCGTGAAACGCTTGGGAACCGTCGAGGTCTGGGTTCGGCGCGGAACCGGATTGGTCTTCCTGGTAGTCGGTATCTATTTGTCGATCCGGTTCGTGTTCCTGGCCTGAGCACCGGCACACCCCGCTGGCCGGGTGTTCATGCCGCGCGAACAGGAATGCTGGCGGCAGGCGGGGCATCCAATGGGAAGATAGTGACCCTTCAATCTTCAGCGTCGGGGGGAGTGACGAATGGTGGCAATCACGGTGACTGATGCTGAGCGCCTCCTCGCGCCCCAACTTGTCCACGAACTCTCTTGCTGAAGTGAACGAGATACCGGCAAACCGGCAGCGCCGTCCCGGCCAAGGTGGGGAATGTGAGGATGTGAGGATGTGAGGGACTTTGAAAGAACGCTCTGTGTCACACCGGATTGCATGAACACCGTCCAGGAACCATGGGAAGAGACCGGGCTGCTCTGTGCCCGGTGTGCCCTGGATGAATTCCTATCGGACCGCGATGGACGCGATGGGCGCTACAGCGGGGGCCCGGTGCAGTGAGGCAGCGGCACAGCCAGCCGGCCTTCGCGGAGTCAGCCCGCTGGCTGTCGATGGAGTCACTGTGTTGACGTCTCTGGTGGAGTCTTCTCTTGAACGGGAGGCTGTCCTGACAGTCCTGAACGGAGTCCTGGGCAATTACCACGTGCTCGCAATCCCAGTGAGGGCAATCCCGGGAGAAGTTCGTCGATTCATGTTGTCTCCTTCTGTAGTCATTCCAGTGGTTTTTTGTCGAATCAGAGGCCAAGCCGCATCAGAAGCGGTAACTGACTCCGGCTGTCAGCTCGGCGCTCGAGTACCAGTTTGTCGTGAAGGGTTTGCACGCACCGTCGCAGACGATGGTCCCGACCCGAGTCTTGCCATCGCGCCATCGATAGCGTCCCTCGGCCCGGACGGCGAGGTGCCTTCCGACAGTCTGCCGGACGCCTGCGGCCACGTTGAGCGCCAGGCGTGTTTCGGAATCCGAGAGAGTGCCGGGAGAGGGAGAGATGGTCATCCCTCCGGCGCCGAGCCCGAGGTACCCGCGAGTCGACGTGCCGCCGAAGTCGTAGAGAGCGTTCATCTCGTAGGCGTCCGTGCTCGCTTCTCCGCTCTTCTTGTAGGAGCTGTCGATCGAAGGATTGCGCGAGAGGAGACCGGCCGGTGCGTGAGTCCAGCCCGCCTCGATACGGAAGGAGTGGCTGAGAGCGAAACCAGCTCGAAGGCCATACAGACCCGAGTTTGCAATACGGGTTTCTTGCGCCTCTGACGTCGCGACCCGGCTGCCGAAACTGGCCCCGCCAACCAACGTGATCTCGAAACGCTGAAAATCCTGAGCGGACGCCGCTCCGCAAAGAGAAGCCCCGGCAAAGAGGAGCGCCACCCTGAAGGTAAACAGCCATCTATTCGTTTTCATTCTTGTCTCCTCACCGGAACGTCATCGCCGCAAAAAGCCTGACCGCGGAACCCGACTGTTCGACCGTCGGGAAGATGTCATAAGTGGTGAGGCGGTTACTCCAGCCCCATCCAGCCCCCGCGGAAAACGACCGGCCGATGGGCGCACGCGCCTCCACGGAAAAGGAGTGGACGCGGCTGTGCTTGCCGACACCATCCAGCGTCGACTGCCACAGGAGACCATACGAGATCTTGGCGAGATCGATCTCTCGGCGACGGATCCGGGCAGAGGCCTGAACCGCCGCGGCTGGACCGTAGTCAAAGCTCCGGCCAAAGACCGCCGTCGAAACCCGCTGGTAATCGACCTGAAGAGCTGCCAGCGGCGCCGCCGAGATTCCGGCCTCGGTTCGAATCTCGGCTTCGCGGCCGACCGGGAGGAGGAGAAGATGATTGAGGTCGAAAGACTGAGCGCCGAATGATATTGGACCGTTGTCGTAGTAGTTGAAGTGAAGCATCAAGGCAACACGCTGCCTGGATTTGCCTTCAGGTCCCACAGGCCCATCCACCAGCACGCCGCGGCTCTCGACCCGCGAGATGAACGCCGTCGCCGGGTATGTCAGATCCATGACAAGGTCGAAGAACTCATAGGGCTTGTGGCGCTCTCCGTCGAAAGGATCCCCGTATCGAAGGCGAATTTCCACCCCTCCCTGGTTCGATGTGTCTTCGTCTGTGAGCGCTCCCGCCGGGCTTCGATAAAAACCCTCGAGGTCAACGACAAACCTGCTGGGGAATCTGTCTTGAGGGTTCTCGAATTTCCGGTTCAAGTCTCCCTTCAGAAGCCGGTTGAACGCCCCTACAGGATTCAGGGCCGCCGCGCCGAGTTCTCGCCAGAACCGGGCTCCTCCACGCGCCGTGTTATCAAGAAGCAGGGTCGATAGCCGGTGGGCGATTTCGCCCCTGTCCATGCCTCCGAGTGTTGTGTTCACGAGATCGTTGAGCGCAGGCGGTTCGGACTCCATCCCCATCTCCCAGACGAAACTCCCGAAAAACGCGAACGCTCCAGATTCCCAGAATGAGTACCCATTCGACCGGGCCGCGTTGAAGAAGAGGCTCCCGTGGAAAGGATGGGAGGACTGGTCGGTATGGAAAGAGTCGCGGTCGTAGGTGAAGCCTGTCTCGAGATTCTGCCGCACCGAGGCCATGGAGATGTACGCAAACGGCGACTTGTTCAGGTAACGGTTTACCGACCAGGGCAAAACCTCCAGCAGAACGACTTCTGAAGCCGCGAGGCCAAAGTTCCGCCTTGGCGGGCTGTAAGAAGAACTCGCTCGTTCAACGACTCCGCCCAGCGGAAACGGCTCGGGCCCTGCCTCCGCGGTAAGCCGCCCGGGTTCTGCTGGCCCGTTGAGAAGGCCGGTGATTCCCACCTGAGATGTGCTAGAGAATCCCTCGGTAAGCTGTCCCGCAGGGCATGCTTCCTTTTCCCCTTGCGCTTGCAACGCGGCCGGTGCCATCGTCAAAAAGACCGTGGCAACCATGAGAGCAGCAGTTGGAAGATCCATTTGTTTGCTTTTCACTCGTCTCCCTTTCGTGAGATATCCACGCCTGGACTCCGTGGATAGAGTAATAGTACTGTATTTTTCGGCCGCGCATCGGAAATGGAGCATTTGCCGGTCTTCAGGTTGAATCGGAAGAATCAATGGAAAGAGAGCTTGTGTGTCTGCCGGACACGTGTTGGCGCGGGAAGGGAATCGCGTGGCCCTGGCCCGGGGATCAGGAACGAGGCATACAGTTAATATACTATCTTATGGAGAGGCATTTGTGTATCGTGGGGGTAGTTTTTGAATGCCGGGGCGGTCTCGGGATGAGGCCAGGACGGCTGCCGGTTTGTCTTCAGCCCTGCCCCACACTGTGAAGAGGAGGTGAAGAGGAGCGGGGGGCGTCTCGTCACACAGTGCTACAGTACTTCTTCGCACCGGCAGGGGTGGTTCTGAGGGCGGCAGGCTCTCGCACCTGCTACCCAAAAGAGCGAGGGATGTGACATGAACGAACGAATGCGGGCGGCAGGGCGCCGCCGGAGAAAGGCAGCGATCATGGCCAATCCGGTCCCGGCGGCAAGGGTTGTGGAAACCTCTTCGTTGAGTCCCCTGTCGAGTACGGACGAGGCCTTGACTGTCAGAAGGCTCGCCGTCGCTCTGGAGCTGTTGAAACACGGAGTTTTTGAGTGGGATGTCCAAAGCGGACAGGTGGTGTACGCCTCGCCAGTGGTTCCTGCGGGGCAGTCCTTTCCGTTCTTTCAGGCGACTTCAGCGGATACCTGGTTCGACTCCACGCATCACGACGACGTCGAGATGACGGGCTCGGCGGTTGACCGCGCCCTGCGCGGTGATACCGACACGTTCTCGATCTTTTACCGGCGCAAGTACGGGGACAGGTTGCTTTACGTTCGCTCCACTGGAAAGGTGGTGGCCCGAAACCCGGAGGGGCGTGCTCTCAGAGTGATAGGCACGTACGCCGATCTCAGTGGACCGGTGGCCGAGGAACGAGGGCGGCATGCCCGGGAGGCGAGGGTCCGCAACGCCCGTTTCCGGGCGGCGCTGGCCGAACTCGCTACGGGGCTTTCTCACGAATTGAGTCAGCCGCTCGCTGCTCTTTGTTCTAACGCCCAGGCGGTTGCCAGGCTGCTGCCCCCCGGAAGCGTGGTTTCAGAGGAAGCGCATCATGCGCTGTCGCAAAGCGTCCTTTTGGCGGAAAGAGCGGCCGAAATCGTCAAAGCGCTGCGGCGCCTCATCCAAGGAGAATCCAGCGGTGACGAATGCCTGGATCTCAACGGGCTCGTTCTGGAAGTCTCGGATCTTCTGCGGGCCGAAGCTTCGCGAGGAGATGTCGTCATTGAGGCGGCCGTGACCAGGCGCCCGGTTCTGGTCAACGCCGACAGGACTCAGGTCGAGCAGATCCTCGTCAATCTCGTGCAGAACGGAATCGAGGCGATTGCCCAGGCGCATCCCCCAAAGAGGCGTGTGACATTACGAGTGAGGCCCGGACGCAAGACCGTCCGTGTCGAAGTAAAGGACACGGGACCTGGCGTTGATCCGGCCATCGAGGGCCGGATCTTCGAGGCGTACTTCACGACGAAGCCCCATGGAACCGGGCTCGGACTGAGGCTTAGCCGGTCATTCGCCGAGGCCCATGGGGGAAGGCTCTCTTACGTCCCTTGTGCGGCTGGGACGGGCGCGCTCTTCACCCTCGAACTCCCCAGAGGCTCGGCTATTCCGGATCCAGGACCATCCTCGCAGGTTCCAGAAAAGTGAGAGTTGGAGGGTCGAGGCGGAAGGGGCTTTCGAGCATCTGGTAAGGGTCGTGAGACATCTGACTTCTCCTTGATACTGGTGTTGGTCGACGTTTCTCAGTCGAGTTCCTGGACTCCGCCGCCCACCGAAATACTGTATTTTCAAGTGGAAGTCGAAGGGTACCTGTCCGGGGGCCGTTCCTGCTTGTCCGGCCCGCCGGAGCGGAGTTGGGCAGCAACTTCCCCCGGAGCGATTGCCTACGGCCCCACGGCCTGGAAGCCGGGCTCTCCGTCAGGTCCGAGAACCTCGGTGTACTGAGTGCCTCCATAGGAGTAGACAGAGCCGTTCTGTGTGTAGCCCTGTGGAAGCCCGGGCACGATCATTCCCGGCGGCGGAGCGGTCGCGATGTAGCCGTTGGCATGGGGTGCGTAGCAGACCCCGTTGAAGTAGTGATACCTGACTCCGCGCCAGACGATGACATAGGAATTCTGTGGGATGACCGTCACGATGGCGCCAGGGGGCGGCGCAACAACCGTGTACTGGCCTCCAGATGAGATGTAGTAGGTTCCCTCCGCGTAGTAGTAGGTCCTGCCCTGAACGATGACCGTCGTGTGTCTGGGCGGCAGGCTTCTCGTAATTGCTCCGAGGATTGCGAGGCCCCCGAGAAACAGAGCCCTGTTCCGGCGGGCATCCCGGATGTCATCCCGGATTTCCCGGTACATCTCGCGGCGCGCATGGGCCTGGATCGCGGCACCAGCGGCGATGCCCGCTCCGGGGCGGGCCGGAGGCCGGGGATGCGGTCTCGGGGGCGGGCCGGGCCGATGCCGGATTGAGCCGCCGCTGTAGTCTCGCCGCTGCTGTGCCATGACCATCGGATTCGGGAGCGAAATGGAGAGGACGAGAAGTGCAACGATCTTCGTCACGGTTTTCATTTCTTCACCTCGTCAGCCACTGGAGCCGCCAGCTCGACTTTCCTGAAAGAGCGATCGGGGAGGAACGAGAACGTGTAGTCCGAGAGCGTCACTCCCGGGACCCAGTCGTTGAACGTCGCTTCGAACTGCGGCTGGCCGGTCGCCTCCCGGTAAGAAATCACCAGCTTGCGGAAGACGGGGTTTCCATCGGCCTCGATCCACACCTGAAAATCGATGTCATCGAGGATCACGAGCACTTGGTGGCAACGTTTGCCGGCCGCCATGCTCTGCCCGATCACGTACGCAGCCTGAATCTCATCCGCGCCGTAGACGCCCTTTGAAAGCAGGAAGTCAGAAAGCGGGATGACGATGCCCATCTTCCCGACGATCGTGTCAACGGCCTCGTCATTCGTGCCCGAGACAGGGGCGGATGCCCAGGTCTTTGAGCGCAGATCACTCAGGACGAAGGTCTTGCCGTCATAGAGAAAGTTCTTCTGTCCCCGGTCTCCCTCGAAGAAGACCTTGAAATGATTTGGCCGCCTTACGAGAAGGCTGGCGCGCCCGCCGACGCGGACGTGGGTCGCTTCACCATAAACCTCGTCGTATTCGATCTCCGAGCGGATGGCGTAGCTCTCCTGAGATGCGAGCCAGTCACCAGCGGCCTTCAGGAGTGCGAGAGCTTCTGGCTCCACGATTGGGCCGTCATCGGTCTCCGCCGGCGCCGGAGCAGGGCTTTGCGCCTGTGCCTTCGGTAATATTGCCTGTCCCTGTTGTCCCTGTCCCCATGCAGGGCCCGTCATACCGAGCGTGAGTACCGTTATTGCCAGTGCTGCCCTTGCATCGAGGCAGCGGGTTTCCCTGAACCACGTTTCCATCGAGTCCTCCTTCACTTACCGCCTGCTTTAAGGCTCCTTGAACTCCGTCGCTGGCGTTCGGGTGTTCTGATTCCGTGTTTTTGAAAAGACATGAGCGCGCGTTTTGTCACATCGGTCTCGAAAGCCTTCTCGTACTTCGTCTCGAAGACGCAGGCCCTCCCTTTGAGCTGAACAGCGGCGAAATCGTCCCGGAGAATCTGGCGGATCCCGCACACAACGGGTTTCTCGAGGAACACAAATCTGCTGGTGGGCTTCTCGATCGAAAGAAACATGTTCTCCAGACGCCGTTTGGCGGCCTTGACGCGAACATACGTAAAGATACTGTATCATATTCCGATTTTACCCGTGCGGGTAACCCTTCCCTGCGGGTTGGAGACTGCCGTGCACCTTATCTTGAAATCGATTCTGTCCCTCTTTGCTGGTGGGTTCCTTCTGGGTGCGGCGCGGCCCGCGGAAGCGCGTGACGAAAAACGCCCGGAGGTGAACCGTCGGCCACGGATCGGGCTCGTTCTGAGTGGCGGAGGGGCCAGAGGCGGCGCACACGTTGGTGTCCTCGAGGTTCTCGAAAGACTCCGGATCCCGGTGGACTATGTCGCTGGGACCAGTATCGGTTCGATCATCGGGGGTCTGTACGCGTCTGGAATGTCACCGGCCGAGATGTCCAGGGCGCTTGAGACAATCGACTGGAACGCGGCGATCAAGGACAGCCCTCCTCGTTACGACATCCCGTACCGGGACAAGGAAGACGACCCGCTCTACCAGATCAAGGCGGAACTCCGAATGCAGGGGCTAAAACCTGTCTTTCCCACAGGTCTCATCAGCGGTCAAAACCTGATCTTCTATCTTCGGCGGTTTACGTATCCCGCCTTGGGAGTGGTGGATTTCGACCAGCTGCCCATTCCCTTTCGGGCAGTGGCATCCAACGTCGAGAACAACGAGATGGTCGTGCTGGGCAAGGGCGATCTCGTCAGGGCGATGCGGGCCAGCATGGCGCTTCCGGGTATCTTCTCGGCCGTCGATCTGGACGGGAAGCTTCTGACGGACGGCGGCGTGGTCAGAAATCTGCCGGTCGATGCCGTCAGGGAGATGGGAGCGGACATCGTGATCGCCGTGGACGTCTCGACTCCACTCTACAAGCGAGATGAAATCGATTCGTTTCTTGCCATCGCTGATCAGACGACTGGGTTCCTGACCCGCCTCAATGTCCTCGACCAGATCAAGACACTCACGAACCAGGACATCTTGCTCACTCCAGAACTCACGGGGATCGGGACCATTAGCTTCGAGAAGTTTGCCATCGCGATCGAGCGAGGGAGAGCCGCCGCCGAAAAGAGCGACGAGAAACTGGAAGCTCTGTCGGTTTCCGAGGAGGAGTGGAGCCGGTTTCTCTCCCGGCAGCGAAGACCGCTGCCTGAGAACCCCAGCGTCGATGAAATTCGGGTTGCGCCATCCGAACGGCAGAACGAGGAGTATCTTCTGCGATTCACACAGTCGAGGCCGGGCCCCGTCGACTGGGAGAAGCTCCATCGAGACATGGGAAGAATCTACGCTTCGGGCCAATTCACTTACGTCGACTTTCGCCTCGAGACCAGCGGTGGAAGGACAATTCTTTCCATCGATCCCCGGCCCCGGGTTCGAGCCCCTGTCCAGATGCGTTTCGGGCTGACTTTTGGCACTTCGTTTGCGGGAGACAGCCACTTCGACGTCAGCGCGGGAATCAGAAGCACGAACCTCAACAGACTTCGTGGCGAGTGGAAAATCCAGCTCGCGGCTGGAGAGTTGACACAGCTCGCCACCGAGTTCTACCAGCCCCTGGACGGCGCGGGGAAGTTCTTCGTGCTTCCCCGCGTGGAATGGACCCGGACCCCGTTCGATGTGTACCGGGACGGGGAGAACATTGCTCAGTACCGCGTGGACAGGTTTGCTGGAAAGCTCTTCATGGGCTATTCGATGGGGCCACTGGGAGAGGTTCGGGCTGGCTACGAGAGAAGCCGTATTGACTCGACGCTCAAAGTGGGCCTCCCGCTGCATCCCGATTTGAGATCCGGCCGGGCCGGACTCTCGACATCGATTGTTTTGGATCAGCTCGACTCGGTTTCACAACCCCGAGACGGGTGGTACGCGAACGCATCGTACTTCTCGGCGGCCAGAAGTCTTGGCTCTGACGATACCTACCAGTCGCTCTCCGTCCTTGGACTCGCCGCGAGAAGCTTTGGCGAGAACACATTGACCATTTCCGCTCAGTACCGGGGGCCAGTGAAGGGCCGCTTGCCCTACTACGACGCCTCTGTTCTCGGCGGACTCCTGAAACTCTCGGGACTCGCCCCAGGCGAACTGACCGGGGAGGCAAGTCTTTTGGGCCGGGCCGTCTATCACCGCAGGCTGGCTCAGCTGCCCTCGCTCCTGGGATCCGGAATCTACGCGGGCGGTTCGCTGGAAGCGGGCAACGTCTGGGCGAACAGCTCCGATGTTTCGGTTTCCGATCTCATCTTTGCCGGTTCGCTCTTCGTCTCGGCAGACACGGTTCTGGGGCCTCTCTACTTTGCCGCTGGCCGGGCCGAGGGTGGCAAGACCCGCCTGTACCTCTCTCTTGGGCTTCCTCTCGAATGAATCAGGAATCGCGGTCCGTAATCCGGGCTTTCGCCTTCGCCGTTCCCTGGTTCTCGGAGAACCTCACTGTCGGGCACCTGCCCCCCTCGCAGTGCATCTGGGATTGAGAGGGGGGGCGCCTCCTATTCTCGAGGTCTCCGGCGACTCCTCCTCTCGGAGCGGCCGGAGGCGGGAGGGGTCCGTTCCGGCACGGCGGAGATGGAACGCGCCTCGAGAATGAGACGGATCACGTCAGCGACGCCATCGACTCCAAGCCTTCTCATCAGCCGGGCACGATGCATCTCGACCGTTCGAGGGCTGAGGCGGAGCTTCCTTGCAATCTCAGGGCTACTGAGGCCATCGGCAACGAGGCCGGCAACTTCCGCCTCACGCGGACTGAGCGACCCGACCAGTGACGCCACGCTCTTGCGTTCGGTACGCCGGAGACGCTCCTGCGCGTCCTGAGCAAGGGCAGCGTGGACCGCGTCGATCAGAACTTGATCGCGGAACGGCTTCTCCAAAAAGTCGATGGCTCCGGCCCGCACGGCTCTGAGCGCCATCGGAATGTCACCGTGGCCGCTCAGAAAGACAATCGGCATCGCCAAACCCCGCTCGAGCAAGACACTCTGCAGTTCGAGCCCGCTCATCGCCGGCATTCGAACGTCCAGGATGAGGCAGCCGGGCTTTTCGGGAGTCCACGAGGAGAGAAAGTCCGCGGCGGAGTTGAATGTCCGCACCTCGAGTTTGACCGACTTCATCAGGAGCGCGATCGATGCGCGGATCTCGGGATCGTCATCGACCACGAAGACCGTGGGTGGGTCTGTTGGGGATGCAGTCATCAGCCTCTCATTCAATTATAGCGTGAAACCACGGTATAACGTAAGAACTGATCCCCAGTGCCTCGTTGCCTTCTCGTTCTCCACGGATCCAGGAAACCCGGTGTCAAGGCGAGGAGCCCAGGGACCTCGTATCGATGTGTGAGGGTCCCCGGGCTCAATTCTTACCGTGGAGTGGCGATCCTGGCGGGGGTCATCACGGTTGAGGCTTCTTCTCCTCTTCTTGTGACTGGCCCTCGTCAGATTTTTCAGGGGCCGGGGCGGCCTCGCCCTCCTTGACGAGCGATTTGTACCAGCGCCCGTGCCTGTGGCGAACGTGGTCCGCCGCCATCTTGCCTGTCAGCCACGTCCAGCTCATCGGGTACTCCTCCGGGTGGAAGATCACGAAGAAGAAATGCCAAACGAGGATAGCGAGTGTTGCGAGCCAGGCCTCATAAAGATGAATGGTTTCGGCAGCGGTGATGACCCAGCTGGGCAGGAATGAAGAGAAGAGTTCCGGGAACCAGAGGATGAATCCGGTGACGATCATCAAGATCGTTCCCCAGATCAGGGCCCAGTACTCGGCCTTTTGGGAGTAGTCGTAGCGCCCGTACTCTGGTGCCTTCTTATCGAGCCGCAGATGGTATGTCATCGTGGTCTTCAGGTCGCCGATGTCGTCAGGGGAGGGGAGGAGCGCTTTGAATTCCTCCCGGCCCCGCCGGGTGAAAGCCAGGTAAATCGCGTGGTAGATGCTGCACCCAATCAAGAGGATCGCCATGGCCCGGTGAAGGTATGGACGGACCACTTCGTTCAGGCCTATGGCCGAAAGGCCCTCGACCCACAGAGCGTCAGGGTACTTCAATGCGAATCCGGTAACCGCAAGAAGAATGAACGAGACAGTCAATGCCATGTGCTGGATGATCTGCTGGCGGTCAAACCTGACAACCGTGGGACCCGCAATCTGGTTCTTGCGGGATTCCATCATGTGGAAGTTGAGAAGGATGAGGTTGTGGACGACCATGCCTCCGATGACGGTGGCGAGGAGGAGCCAATAAATGCGGGCGATCCAGTAATTGATGCCACCCTCGCGCTCCTGGAGTGACGCGTGTGTATAAGAGGCCGCGAATGTGATCGTGGCTTTGGGGTGGCACTTGCGGCAGGTAACGGTCACGTTGGCCTTGTTGACCGATGACTTTGGGTCGCGAACAGTGCGAACAGAGTGAGCACCGTGGCAATCCGCGCACGAGGGGGCTTTCTCGCTTCGTCTGGCCGTCGCGAGTCCGTGATAGCTGTCCGTATAGGTCGACACGACGTCGGGGTTCAGACCGTACTTGCGAATGATCGTTGGGTTGTCATGGCAGCGTCCGCATGTCTCTTCCGCCTGACGCAGGTGGCTCACACGGCTCTTGGGGTCCTTTGGTGACAGCATGATGTGTTCGCCGTGGCACCCCGTGCACGTGGGACTATCGAAAACGCCAAACTCGAGCGCGCGGTAGTGGATCGACGTCTGGTAGGCAGCCTGCTGGCTCGTATGACAGCGCCCGCAAGTCTTGTCAATGTTAATCAGGGCAATGGTCGAAGTGGGATCACTCGCCGGCCGGATGACGTGGCCTCCGTGGCAGTCCACGCAGACAGGGACCTTGGTGTTCCCCTTGGCGAGCAACTTGCCGTGAGTGCTCTCCTGGTAACTCTCGAAGGACCTGGGGAGTCGGATGTCTGGATCGAGTGAGAGCCCGAGTTTGCTGTGACACTTGGCGCAGGTTTGTACCTGATGTTGCCGCGAAATCGGCGAAAGAGCGTCCTTCACCCGGCGGATATTGTGGGCGCCGTGGCAACTCTCGCACCGAGGGGCCCGGGGCGATCCCTTTGCCAGGGCATACGCGTGCAGGCTGCGGTTGTAACGGGCCACCGACTCCGCGTGACACGCGCCGCACGTCTTTTCCGCGGGCGTCTCGTTCAGGACGGAAAGGTTCGCGTCGGAAGGAGCACGGCTGCGGTGCTCGCCATGACACTCGAAACAGTGTGAGTTGGCGCGTCCCTCATTGATGTCGGCATGAACCGAGGCCTTGAACTCGGCTTGGACCTCGGGATGGCACTTCATGCACGTAGACTCAAGATCGGCTGGGCGTTTCTTCTCGCTGGCTATGGTGTGTGTGCCATGGCATCCCGTGCAGGACGGGCCAGATGGCCCGCTCGCGGCCGGATGACGCCCATGGACTCCAACATCATAGTTCGTGTACTGTGCTCGTTTCCCCCCCACCGGGGCATGAAGCCGGTCGTGACACTCGGCGCAGACCCGGTTGATTTTCCCCGCTGATGCCGGGGAGTTTGCGTCCTCAACGGCAAGGATGTTGTGTGAGCCGTGGCACCCCGAACAGGAGAGCCGTCCCCCGTGGCCGCCTCCGGCGATCGCCTCGCCCTCGGTCGAATGGCATTCCGCGCAGCGGACAGGTTTCAGTTTTTCCGCGTGAGGAAAATCGCTTATGCCGGCCAGGTCGGCGTGGCAATCGGTGCACGCGAGCCCGGCATGGCGGGAGGCGGAGAGGGTAGCCCTGGTCACAGTGAGCGACTGTGTTGTTCCATTAGCCAGCGTTCGGGAGGCAGATTCGTCGCCGTGACACGTCAGACAGTCCCCATCCGGGTCATCGGCCGCCAGAAGCGGGATACCCAGGACAACTAGTAAAACGCCAATGCCGAAGACGAGTGGGCGCAGGTTTCTCCGTGGGTTTTGTGTCGTCATGGCGCTCCCCTGGGCACCTCCGCTAAGCACACGGCTTTTCGAGGCCCCAATCACGATTCGGTCCGTTGACTGAAGGACTTGCGCGCGCACCATGGAACTCGGAGACCGAGGGCCTCGAGCGCCCTTCTTACCGGCCGGGCCGCTCTCTCTGGCCAGAATCGAGTATGGAGAGAGCGGAGGATCGTGTCAAGGCATTGCCCGGAGGATGATGACGAATGTTTCCGGTGCAGGAGAAAGCCGGCCGGCAAGGGTCGTCTGGTAGCCGATTCGCAGTTCGACGGGAACTCCGAGAGAGGGAGAAAGCAGGTTTAATGCCGGGAATAGCGTCATCAAGGTGCCGGAGTTGTGCTGATCGATTCCGCCGATAACTGGCGCAGGATTCACGCGGTATCTGACAGGCACGTAAAACCCGGCTCGGAGTTTTCGAGGAGCCACCCATCGCTCGTATCGCGGTTCAATCTCGAAGTAGGCGTCATAACGGTGATCGATCCTGACGCCGTCCAGAGCCGGGTCAAGATAACGGGCCAGACTCGTCTCCTTGTAGCTCGAAAGGGACAGGTACGGAATGTAACGGGCGTAAAAGTTGACGTAGAACTCGCTGGTCTTGCGGCTCATCAGGATGGCGTCCATGTGGAAACCGAAGACGGGTGCCACCAAGTGTTTGTCCACGGCCTGGGCCAGATAGGAGCGCCCTTCAGAAAACCGCGCGGCCTCGCGGTCCCAGTCAATCGAGGTCATCGGGAACTTCACCGCGAGTCCCACGGCAATCCGCACCCGCCGGGACTGTGCGATCCCGGTCGTGAACCTCGGATCCCGCCCAGATGATCCCAGGATCCCGATCTTGACGCCTGCAAGAGCATCGAAGGAGTCGTTGATGGTGGCCTGATTGCGGCGGGCGGGATCGTTTTGGGGAAAGTCGAATGATGACGAAAGCGTGATTCCGGGCGTCCACTGGAATCCGGCGGTGAGCCAGTGGTTGACTCCGTACTCGATTGCTCCCCCGGTGTTGAAGGAGGTGGAGCGGCCCGCACCTTCTGGAATGTTTAGCCTGTTCCCGTCTCCGCCGTACGCAGCGCTGATTGATGTCCATGCTGACACGGCGTAGATCCTGAACCGTCCAGAAGGTAAAACGAAGGCATCATCTGCCCGTGCCAGCGGAGGGCTGAGTGCCAGGACGAGCCACCACACGAAGGTGTTTTTGATGCGCCGCATCATGAACCGTTCCAGGAGCACCTGGCGGAGGCTGCCGGTAATCTTGAGCGGAAGCATTCCCTGTTTCTTACGAGAAACACAAATAAGGGATTCTCCAACGGCGGCCTGGTAGCCCCCCACATCAAGCTATTCTTGAAATCCGCTGTGCGGCGCTGACTTTGGACCTGAAGGACCAAAAAACGGATCGTCACGTCCCTTTCCCAGTCAACGCCGTCTGGGTTCGTGAAAAGGCAGACGCTCCTGCTGGATTGGAGTGGACCCTGTTGACGAATGCGGAGGTTGATACCCTTCAGAAAGCCCAAGAGGGTTGTCCGTGGCTACACCCAACGCTGGAGAATCGAGGAGTTCTTCAAGACAAGAGTGGGGCTCATGACGTGGAGCAGACCCAACTCCATAGCTTGCAAAGTGTTACTAAGTGGGTACTGCGAAGTTCGTGCCCGGCTCACGCGCCGCTGTAGGCTATCTTCATGGCCCAACCCAAACGGACCCTCACACCAGCCCAGCGCCGCGCGAAGGCTCGGCGGCGCCAGATGTTCACGACCATCTTCGTGAACGGCAAGCAGAGACGTGTCCGCAGGCCCAAATTGGTCCTGCGGCTGAAGCTGATCCCCAGGGATTTCGGTCCCAACCCTTGAGCTGTCCACACGGTGACCTCCTCACGTGGCAACTGCCGGCGGTTGTCAGAACATGCCTCATCTTCTTGGTACCGTAGCCAAGGGCAAGAAAAGGGTCATCGGAGAATCCGGCAAGGCAATGAAACCGTGATGTCGATAAAACGCCACGGCCGTTTCGTCTTTTGCGTCGACCACCAAGGCGCAGGCTGCGATCTCAGAGCTGATGGCCCGGGTGAGAGCGTCTGCCAAGAGGGCACCACCGAGACCCTTTCCTCTGAAGCTCTGGTCAACCGCGAGGCGACCCATGCGGACAGCTGGCACGGAGGGATACCTCGGGAGCTTTCTCTTGATATCGGTCGGCAAGTCACCGAGAAGCACACTTGAAGACGCCAACGTGTAGTAGCCCGCGATTCCGCCTTCCGGTGTGACCGCTACAAAACAAAAGGTAACCCTGTGACGAACGTCCTGGGTAACTTGACTCTGAAAATAGCGATCGAGGAGTTCGACGCCGCAGCAAAAGGCGGCGCGTTCATGCGCCGCATCTAACGGGACGACTCGGAACTTCACGTCGATCAAGGGGTGCCGAGGAGTTTTCGGCGGCGGTCAAATGCCCGCTTCAAAGCCGGTGCGGGTTTGGGCGGAGAGAGTAAAGCTTGGGCGAAGCACTCTTGATCGGCCATCGAGAGACGCACAACCTCTGATTCTTCGATGGCTCGATGAGCAGCATCCTGGACGGCCGCGACGACAAAGTCGGTCATGGTGCGGCCCTGAATTTCGGCTGCTCGCTTCAACAGAGATAACCCCAGCCTCATCATTGGCCTGCCCGGCCGGATTCGAACCGGCGACCCTCGGCTTAGAAGGCCGATGCTCTGTCCAGCTGAGCTACGGGCAGGGATCAGAAGCCCCCGATACCTTAGCACAGCTGCCCGGTTCGCCGCCGGGCCCCGGGAGGTGCAATCGGATTTGCCAGGAGGTTTGCCCCGAAGAGATCAGCTAGACTCAGACCCTCCGAGAAGACCATGCCGTCCGGAAGCAGAACCGGCCCCCAAACGAAAGAGCGGCCGGATCCCGTCATCCGGTCCCGAATTCTCGATCTTGCCGTCGAGAAGGGGCTTGTTTCAAAGGAAGCCCTGGGTGAACTCGAAGAGGCGGTCAGTACCGCCCCACCCGCCACTGGCGACGCTTCCCAGGTAGCGACAATCCCGGACGCCATCCGGCAGCGGACCGGCGAACCCCGGTCTCTCCCGCCTCATCTGGCCGGGGGACTTCTCGGCGACCGGTACGCGGTGGGAGGCTTGATCGGCCAGGGAGCGATGGGCCGCGTCCACCGGGCGTTCGACCTCGTCTTGAAGAGACCCGTGGCCATCAAAATCCTGCAGGGGAGAGCAGCCGGCGAGATCGATCGCTTCATCCAGGAAGCCCGGGCTCAGGCGCGCGTCGATCACCCCAACGTCTGCAAGGTCTTCGATGCCGGCCTTCAGGGCGACACCCCTTACATCGCCATGCAACTTATCGAAGGGGTCAACCTCAAGGCCGCCAGCCGCGGACTCAGCATCGAACAGCGTGTCGCTCTCGTCGCCAGCGCGGCGGATGGCGTGCACGCCGCGAACCGGATGGGCCTCGTCCACCGGGATGTCAAGCCGTCGAATATCCTCGTCGAACAGGGTGATGATGGACGCCTCAAGCCCTGTGTCCTCGATTTTGGTCTCGTGCGAGATCTCGAAAATCCCGGACTCACCATAAGCGGCGTCACCGTCGGCACGCCCGCTTACATGGCGCCGGAACAGGCCCGTGGCGACACCGCCGCCATCGACCGGCGCACCGATGTCTATGGACTCGGCGGAACGCTCTACGAACTGCTCGCCGGGTCTCCTCCATTCGTCGCGGGGAGCGCGATGGAGGCCATGATCCGGACCCTGCAGGAAGACCCAGTCCCCCTCAGAAAAAGGGGCGTGAATATTCCCGCCAATCTACAGACGATCCTCTCAAAGGCACTCGAAAAGGACCCAGGACGCCGTTACGAATCGGCTCGCGCTTTTGCCGAGGACTTGCGGCGGTTTCTGGATGGAGAAGAGATCCTCGGCCGCCGCCCGGGCGTTCTTGAGCGCATCGTCCGCCTCGCCCGCAAACAGAAGACGGCTCTTCGCGTATCCCTCGTCTCATTCATCATTGTCGCGGCCACGCTCGTCGTGGGAGCGAGGGCCCGCTTCGCGGCCCGGGAACAAATTCGCATCACCCAGCAACTCGGCCAGGATGTGGCAGCCATAGAGTCCGCCATCAGGCATTCCTACATGCTGCCCCGTCACGACGTTTCTCCCGATTTGGCTGCCGCTAACGCACAGATCAAGGATCTGGAAGCGAAAATTCAAGAACTCGGTCCCGTGGCTCGCGGCCCGGGAAATTACGCGCTGGGCAGGGCTCTCTTGGCCCTGCGTGAATGGCGCCCGGCCTTTGTGCGGCTAGACCGGGCCTGGCAGGACGGGTTTCGAGACCCGCATGTGGCTTACGCTTTCGGAAACGCTTGTGGACGCCTCTACGAGAAGGCTCTGGAGGAAGCCCGCCGGCTGCCGAACCCGCGCATGAGGGAGCAGCGAATAACCGAGGCGGAAAGGGTGTTTCGCCAGAGAGCCCTGAAGCTTCTCACAGCGAGCGCGACAGCGAAGAGGGATGCCCCGGAGTTTCTCGATGCGCTACTGGCTTATTACGACGGAAAGCCAGAGCGGGCCCTCGAGCGGGCCGAAGCCGCTCTCCGCAGACTCCCGTGGTTGTGGGAAGCCCTGGACTTGGAGGCCTCCGTACTGCGAGATCAAACCGAGGCCGCCCGGCTCTCGGGCAGGTTCGACGACGCCTGGCGTTCTCTCGGCGCGGAAGAGGCCGTCCTGGCAAGGGCGGAAGCTATCGCCCGAAGCTCTCCCGTGATTCTGGACCGGGTTTGCCGCAATCGTGTCCACCGCATGCAGGTGGCCCTCGAGTCGAGCCGCGATGTCCCTTCCTTGTTCGCGGATGCCGAGGCTGCGTGCCGCGCAGCCCTCTCCGTGAGAGTCACCGCGAGCGGGCACAATCTCCTGGCCCGCGGCAACTGGTACCTTGCCGAGTATCGCATGCCGCGGGGACAAGACCCCCGCCCAGCCCTCATGGCCATGATCGATCATTCCCGGCAGGCAGCACTCCTGAGTCCTGGCGAAGCGCACGGGTGGAACAATCTCGGGCTGGCTCATTACAATCTGGGCGAGTTCTTGCGGCGCGGAGGCGCGGATCCTCGGCCCGAATACGAAGAAGCCGTGACCAGCCTCTCCGTGGCTTCTCGCCTCGATCCCGCGATGGATTACATCAAAAACAACCTTGGCATGCTCCATTCCGCGACGGCTCTCTGGGAGAGTGAGCACGGAATCGATGCCCTGCCACGTTACCGTCTCTCCATCGAGAATTACCGGGCGGCGGCCGCGGCAGCCAAGACTTGGAGCCTTCCGCTCAGCAACCTCGGTGTAGTTCTCGTCGAGGTTGCCGACTATGAAGCCCTGCGGGGCCAGGATCCGCGGCCCTACTTGACGGAAGCGATAGCGAGCCTCAACCGGAGCATCGAGATCAACCCCAGCGACAAGCGCGCGTACAACAACCTTGGCTGGGCAGAGCGGGTGGCGGCCAACAGCGCGTGGAGCCGGGGGGAGGATCCCCAAACCCACATGAAGAAGGCAGAGGGGGCTTTTAGAAAAGCCACGAAGCTCGACCCTCAGTACGCCTTGGCCTGGGACAACCTTGGGGAGATTTGCCGGCGGTGGGCCGAGATCAAGTTGAAAAGAGGTGAGGACCCAGAGCCCCGCGCTCTCGAAGCTCTCGGTTACTTTGGCAAGGCGAAAGAGATCAATCCCGCCTATGCGGATGCGGTTCTCGGTGTGGGAGAGATTCACCGCGTGCTGGCCGCGTCCGCGGTGGAGAAGGGCCAGGACCCAAGGTTACATGCGGCAGCAGCTCTCGAAGCGCTCGACCATGCCCTGAAACTCAAGCAAGACCTCGCCCAGGCTTACGAGGAAAAGGGCCGAGTCTACTTCATTCTGGCGAAATCCCAGGGAGCCGGGCGAGCGGCCTTCGAGAAATCGATCGCCAGGGCCGAAGCGGCGCTAAGAAAGGGGCTCGAACTCAACCCCGCTCTCGTGGACTCGTTTTATCTCATGGGGGAAATTGCCCTCCTGAAAGCCAGACGAGCGTCTGGACGAGGGCAGGACCCGGCCCGCTTCGTCAGCGAGGCTCGCAATTTCGGCGACGAGGCGCACAAAAGAAACCCCAGCGACGTTGATGTCAAAAGACTCAGGGCCGAGATCGAAAAACTAGTCCGGCGGTAAAAAAGCGTGGCTGATGGCCGGCCGGTGTCCGCGCTTCTGGGGGTGCTTCCCTCATCTCATTCGGTCTCGACGGGTTTTCTGAGCCGCCGGAATTCCGAACCTGTCACGACGTGAGCGAGTGTCGTTTCCAGGTTGAGCGCCAGGCCAGCCTCGGAGGCAAACGTGGCAACGGCATCGAGGCCCTCGTCGAGATTCTCGAGGTCGATTCCCGAGACCAATTGCCGTTCGTGCGGGAGGCCCGTGAAGTTCAGAAGGCACGCGGGGTGCAAGACCCGTCCTTCTCTTTTCCAAGAAAGGCCGTAGGTGCGGCAGGTGATTGGACGGAATTCATAGATGCGGCAGCGGCCGCTCGGAAGTTCGAGCATCGGGCAGGCCGTGTCCGCAACGACGTCGAAATAGGCGTCGTCGGCCTCTTCGCTCCGTTCGGAGTCGAGGACGCCCTTGTGGGAATCTCCCGGGAAGAGGGTCGCGCTGCGCCGCACGAGCCGCTCCGCGCGAACGGAGATCTCGGCCCTCTCTTCTTGTGAAAGGGCCAAAAACCCCTCGAGGACAAAGAGTGCCTCCGGGAGCGAGATCTCGAAGAGCCCGACACAGCACCCGAAGCATCCCGCGCGGCAGGCGACTTCTCCGGGCCGCGTTTGCGCTATCCCCTTGTCCCAGAGTTCGCCGGCCCTGTCAAAGGCTGTCCCGAGATCTGCGAGCGTTCCGGCGGAAAGGACGGTCTTGGGGGGCATCTTCCTCGAACTCTATCAAAGGGGGCAGGCCGTTGAAGGGCCCAGGAAGCGGCTGAATCTCCGATTGATTGACCACGCCGAGGGTCTATGGCATAACAATCACCATCAGAGCGGGTTATTTCTCGCTTTTTAGACTTTCTTCCCTGGGTTCTTGGCTGGGGCCATCGGATCTCGAAAGCCTTCCAACGGGATTCAAACGATGCAATTACCCGACTTGTCCCTCCTTCTGGTCATGGCTCTCTTTTGGGCCTGCTACTTCCTCTTCAAGAAGTTCGTTTTCTCACCCCTCGGGAACATCCTCGAGGAACGGGAAGAGAAATCGGAAACGTCCAGAGACGCCCTTGCCAAGGCGCTCGAACGGGAGAAGGAAGTGCTGGTCGAAGTTGATAACCGTCTGGCGGAGACGCGTCGCGAACTCATGACGCAACGCGACAGCAAGCGGCGTGAGCTTCAAGCCCGCCGCCAGACGCAACTCGATGCGGCGCGCGAGGCCGCCCGCCAGCGTGTCGAGGACCTCGCACGGCGGCTGGATGCGGAGAAAGAAGCGGCGCGCAAGGATCTGGCCGGCAACGCTCCCGTCATGGCTGCCGAGATTGCAGCCTCGGTTGCGGGACGGAGGCTTGCATGAGCACGATTCTCGAAACGGGTTCTGTCCTCGGGTTGTTGGGGAGCCTAACCGCAGGCGGCGGCCACGAGGGGGTCAAGACCTTCTTGGGGTTGCCCTACCCCGTCTGGCAAGCGGCTAACCTCATCCTCTTTCTCTTTCTACTCGTTTACTTCCTCAAAAAGCCGCTGCTGCAAGCCCTGGCCTCGCGACGGCAGGAAGTGGAAGAGACGAACAGGAAGGCCGAGGAAAACGCGCAAAAGGCAGAAGAGCTTGTGAAGAAACTCTCGGCGCGGCTCTCCGAACTTGAAACAGAAGTGGCCCAGTTGAGGGAACTCGCCGTGAAGAACACCGCGGTGGAAGAGGCCGACATTCAGCGGCAAGCCGAGGAAGAGGCGCGCCGGATTGCCGAGCGGGCCACCCTGGACATCGAGAACCGTGTGCGGGCAGCCCGCAAAGAGCTGACCCTCTTTGCCGGGAACCTCGCGGTCGATCTGGCGGGGCAGATGTTGAGCCGCAATCTCACGCCCGATGACCAGAAACGGCTCATTGAAGAGGGCCTGGCAAACCTCGAAAAAGGTGCCGGGACCGCGCGGCCGAACTGACCGGAGAGACCGATGGCTGAGAAATTCACGAATCCTTACGTCGACGCTCTGTTCGAGGTCGCGGGTTCTCCCGAAAACGTGGAGAAACTGCTGCCAGCCCTCGACGAGGCCGCCCTTCTCCTCAAGACGAACGACGAACTTCGGTCCTGTCTCGCCAACCCCAAGATCCCCCGGCAGCAGAGGCTCGAGATCATCCGGGCTGTCGCGTCGAGGGCCGAACTGGGCGCGTTGGGGACCCGTTTTCTGGAGATCCTGCTCGGAAACCGGCGTCTCCATCAGACTGGCAGCATTCTGAAGGCGATCCGTGAGCGGCTCGATGCCGAACGGCGGATTCACGAAGCCATCCTAGAGACAGCCCATCCTCTGACCGGCGACGTCCGCGCCCGTATTGTCAACGTGCTCGAACGCCGCACGGGTTCCCAGATTCGCCTGCAGTCGCGTGTCCGCCCTGAGATCCTGGGCGGCTTTGTGGTCCGGCTCGGCAGCTACGTTTACGACGCGTCCGTGCTCCGGCAGCTCGAGAAGGTCCGGCAGACCTTCCAGAATCCCTCCTAACAGCGTTAACGCATCAGGAAGAGTTAGAGAACATGCCGCAAATCAGTGCCCAGGAAATCACTCAGATCATCAAAGCGCAGCTCAAGGGGCTGGATCGCGGAGTCGATGTCGACGAAGTCGGGACTGTCCTGACCGTAGGCGACGGAACCGCACGCGTCTTTGGCCTCGAAAAAGTCATGGCCGGTGAAATGCTCGATTTCGGCAACGAAATCTATGGCTTGGCCCTCAACCTCGAGGAAGACAACGTTGGTTGCGTCCTCATGGGGGATACGACCAAGGTGAAAGAGGGCGACACGGTCAAGAGGACGCGCCGCATTCTCTCCGTTCCAGTTGGCAAGGGCTTGATCGGCCGGGTTGTCAACCCGCTGGGTCAGCCCATTGACGACGGCGGTCCCATTCAGGCGGCCGAGTACTACCCGATCGAGCGCATCGCACCCGGCGTGGTGGGCCGGCAGCCCGTGAGAGAGCCGCTCCAGACGGGAATCAAGGCGATTGACGCCATGATTCCCATCGGCCGCGGACAGCGCGAACTCATCATCGGCGACCGTCAGACCGGGAAAACCGCCATCGCAATCGACACGATCATCAATCAGAAGGGCAAGGGAGTCATCTGCGTCTACGTGGCGATTGGGCAGAAGAACTCGACCGTTGCCCAGGTTGTCGAGACGCTGCGTAAGTACGGCGCGATGGATCACACGATCGTCGTCACGGCGAGCGCCGCCGACCCAGCCCCGCTGCAGTACATCGCCCCCTACGCCGGGTGTGCCATGGGCGAGTACTTCATGTTCAACGGAGGCCACGCCCTTTGCATCTACGATGACCTTTCCAAGCAGGCCGCGGCCTACCGCGAGATTTCGCTTCTGCTCAGGCGTCCCCCTGGCCGCGAGGCATACCCGGGCGACGTCTTTTACCTCCACAGCCGGCTTCTGGAGAGGGCCAGCAAGCTCTCGAAGGAGAGTGGCGCAGGCTCGCTGACGGCGCTTCCCGTCATCGAGACGCAGGCGGGAGACGTGTCGGCCTATATCCCGACGAACGTCATCTCCATCACGGATGGCCAGATTTTCCTCGAGTCTGACCTCTTCTATTCGGGTCAGCGCCCCGCCATCAACGTGGGTATTTCGGTTTCTCGCGTTGGCGGGTCGGCGCAGATTCGGGCCATGCGGACGTTTTCGGGAACGCTTCGTCTCGACCTGGCTCAGTACCGCGAACTGGCCGCATTTGCTCAGTTCGGCTCGGATCTCGACAAGGCCACCCAGGCGCAGTTGAATCGCGGCCGCCGCCTCACCGAGATCCTCAGACAGACGGTTTTCGAACCGCTCGACGTGGCTCTGCAAGTGACCTCGGTCTTCGCGGGGACGAAGGGGTTCCTGGATGACCTTCACGTGGAAGCGGTGTTGCCCTTCGAAAAGACCCTCCATCAATTCATGACATCGGAAAAGCCAGATCTTCTTTCGGAGATTCGCACGGCCCCCAAGATGACAAAGGAACTCGAGGAGGCCCTGTCAAAGGCCGTTTCCGACGCCAAGCAGGTCTTTCTGCGGGAGAACCCCGCGGCGAAGATGTGACCGGCCTTTCTGGGGAGTAAAGCCTTATGCCGAGCATGTTGGACCTCAGGCGGAGGATCCGCAGCGTCAAGAACACGCAGCAGATCACCAAGGCCATGAAAATGGTCGCGGCGTCGCGCCTCCGCCGGGCGCAAGACCGGGTGATCTCGGCGCGGCCGTACGCGGCGACGCTGCAGGCCACCCTGGCCTCCGTGGCCTCGCGGATCCCTCCGCGCCCCGATGGCACGCCGCTTCACCCGCTTCTGGCGGCGCCGCCCGAGAAAAACGTCGTTCTGCTGGTGGTTACGGGCGATCGCGGGCTCTGCGGCGGGTTCAACGCCAACGTCACGCGCGCCTGCATTAACTTTCTTTCCACGAGCAAGGACCGCGGCATCACTTCCGTCGAACTCATGACGCTCGGACGCCGAGGGTACGATTTCTTCAAGCGGCGGCCGTGGAAAATCCGGGAAACCCGTCCGGGAATCTTCCAGAAGTTCGACTCGAAAACAGCCAAGGAAATTGCCCAGGGTCTTGCGGCGGCGTTCACCGCGGGCGAGATCGATGCGGTCTATGCCATCTACAACGAGTTCAAGAGTGCCATCTCCCAGGTGGTGCGGACAAAGCGTATTCTGCCGGTCCAGTTGCCAGACGCGGCTGGGGATGGCAGCGTGGACTACCTGTACGAACCGTCTCCGGACACGATCCTCAAAAGGCTCGTTCCCCGGCACCTGGAGTTTCAGCTCTTTCAGGTTCTGCTCGAGTCCAACGCCGCGGAAAATGCTGCCCGCATGACCGCGATGGATTCCGCCACCAAGAACGCTTCCCAGTTGATTGGAAAACTCACGCTGACGTACAACCGCGCCCGCCAGGCGCGTATCACCAAGGAATTGATCGAGGTCGTCTCCGGGGCTGCCGGCCTTTCGTGAGCCGTCGCCTCAATGAAGAGGTAGCAAGACATGCCCGTCGAAGGAAAAGTCGTCCAAGTCATCGGCCCCGTCGTCGACGTGGAGTTTCCCGAAGGCCATCTTCCTTCCATCATGAATGCGGTCAGGATTGTCGATGAGGAAAAGCTCTCCACGGTTCCCATCGACATCGTCTCCGAGGTCGCGCAGCACATCGGCGAGAGCCGTGTCCGCTGCGTTGCAATGAAGCCAGCGGACGGCGTCGTCAGAGGGATGAAGGCCATCGACCTCGGCGCCCCCATCTCGGTGCCCGTTGGTCCCAAAACCCTCGGCCGCATTCTCAACGTCATCGGGGATCCAGTGGATGAACTCGGACCCGTCGACACAAAAGACCGCTGGCCGATTCATCGCCATCCTCCCGCATACGATCAGCAGTCGACCTCGGTTGAGATGTTCGAGACCGGGATCAAGGTCATCGACCTTCTCGAGCCCTACACAAAGGGTGGAAAAACAGGGCTCTTTGGCGGTGCCGGCGTTGGTAAGACCGTTCTCATCATGGAACTCATCAACAACGTCGCCAAGGCAGCGGGCGGATACTCCGTCTTTGCGGGCGTCGGTGAGCGGACCCGCGAGGGGAACGACCTCTGGCTCGAGATGACCGAGTCCGGAGTTATCGATCCGCACGATTGGAAAAAATCCAAGTGCTCCCTGATTTACGGTCAGATGACAGAGCCCCCCGGAGCCCGCCTCCGGGTCGGCCTCACAGGTCTTACCGTCGCCGAGTACTTCCGCGACATGGAGGGGAAGGACGTTCTTCTCTTCATCGACAACATTTTCCGGTTCACCCAGGCCGGCTCAGAAGTCTCCGCGCTTCTCGGGCGCATGCCCTCCGCTGTCGGGTACCAGCCCAACCTCGCCACCGAGATGGGAGAACTCCAGGAGCGGATCACGTCCACGAAGAAGGGCTCCATCACTTCGGTGCAGGCCATTTACGTGCCCGCCGACGACCTCACCGACCCGGCCCCCGCCACGGCGTTCGCCCACCTCGACGCCACGACCGTGCTCTCGCGCCAAATCGCGGAACTCGGCATCTATCCGGCCGTCGACCCGCTCGGGTCGACATCCAAGATCCTGTCTCCGCTGATCGTGGGCGAAGAGCACTACAAGGTTGCCCGTCAGGTTCAGCAGATCTTGCAGAAGTACAAGGACCTCCAGGACATCATCGCCATCCTGGGTATTGACGAACTCTCCGAGGATGACAAGTTGATCGTGGCCCGCGCCAGAAAGATCCAGCGCTTCCTCTCGCAGCCCTTCCACGTCGCCGAGCAGTTCCTTGGAATCCCGGGTAAGTACGTCAAGATTGCCGACACGATTCGTTCGTTCAAGGAAATCGTTGAGGGTAAACACGACGATCTCCCGGAGCAGGCGTTCTTCCTCGTTGGAGCCATCGAAGAAGCCCGGGAAAAGGCCGAGAAGATCCAGAAGGGACTGTAGTCTTTACACCCAAGAAAGCCGGCCCGTGTGAAGCGGGCCGGCCTCTTGGCCTTCCCCATGTGGACCGGCTCGGTTTATCGAGATAGCACGGCCGGAACGAGTGCCCCCGAAATTGCTCATCTGGCGCGGGGGAGACACGAACAGGAGGAACAATGGAAAAGCTCACCCTCACGGTTGTCACCCCCGAGCGAGCCGTGCTCGACAAGATCGCCTGTGATTCGGTGACCCTCCCGGCCGAAGGAGGAGAAATAGGTATTCTGCCCCGGCATACGCCGCTCATTACGCTCCTTGGAATCGGGGCCGTCACGGCCAGGGAAGGAGCAAGGAAGACCACGGTAGCGGTGAGAGGAGGGTTTGCCGAGATCGCCGCGGACCAGGTTCGTGTGCTCGCCGACCAGGCGCAGGCTCTCGCTGATGTTGATGTTTCCCTGGCAACCCGCGACAGGGATGAGGCCGAGCGGAATCGGATGGCGGTTGTGGGAGAGGAGCAACTCGACGCCGTGAACGCCGATCTTCGTTACGCCGAGGCCCGTATCGCGATTTCTCGCGAGAAATAGCCTCCACAAGTTCGCCCCATCCCCTTAATATCGAATTCCGTGCCGCAAGACGTTGTCAGAGATCCCTGGTGGGCCAGCTGGTTTGGAGAGGAGTACCTCGCCCTCTATCCAAACAGGGACGATCAAGAGGCCGAAATGCAGGCCCGTTTCGCGATCGACCAGCTGGGCTCTTACGCCAAGCTCGGTAAAGTCGGCTTCCTGGACCTCGCCTGCGGAACGGGGCGCCATGCCGTCGCCCTTAACGATGCCTTTCTCGGTGTTTCCGGCCTGGACCTCTCTTTCCGGCTTCTGCGGGCCGCGAGAAAACGCGTTTCCAAACCCAGACCCGGTTACCTGTGCGGGGACATGCGCCACCTGCCGTTCCAGGGCCACACGTTCGGCGCGGTCGTCAATTTCTTCACGTCCTTCGGATACTTCGACGACCCCCGCGATGACCTGCGCGTCCTTCGGGAAGTGCGCCGTATCCTCGTTCCTGGCGGTGTTTTCCTCGCGGATATCTTCAACGCTGAACGTGTTATTTCGACACTCGTCTCCTATGAGGAGAAGACCATCGCCGGGGAGCGGGTCTCCATCCAGCGCTGGTACGATCCCCAGCGCCGGCGCCTCGAAAAGGAAATCAAGATGGGCCTCGACTCGATACCGAGAACGTACCGCGAGTCGGTCAGGGTCTACCGCGAGGACGAATTGCGCATTCTCCACATGGAAGCCGGCTTCCTCTTGCTCGAGTCCTTTGGTGACTTCGATGGGTCTGCATACAACCCGTTCCGCTCGCCAAGGTTGATCTTGCTCGCGGAAGCGCTTGAAGACGAGCAGCGTTCCTGATGGGTCCTCCATGACCCGGTTGATTCCCGTTACACAGATCCCCGGATTCAACCCCATCGCCCGGGATTTCGCTTCTGGATCACCCTCTGTCCGCCCGTTCCTCCCGGACTGTCCCGGTCCATCGGTTCTTTCTGCCCACACTCGCCTCGTCCTCGAGAAATTCACTCCCAGAACACCGCCACCCGCTGATCCCCATCTGGCCCGCCTGGCCAGGGGCGAGGAAGCCGCCATCTCGACAGGACAACAAACCGGCGTCTTGACAGGACCCCTGCTGACGGTTGTCAAGGCCCTGGCTGCCATCGGGGCGGCCCGCGATCCAGCCTTTTTTCCCCTCCCCGTAAGCCCTCTCTTTTGGTGCGCCTCGGAGGATCACGACCTCGAGGAGGTCACCCGGATCTGGCTTCCTTTCCCGGACGGTGCGCAAGACGTTGGGCCAGATCCAGTACCGCTCAGAGGAAACCGGAAGCCCGTGGGAGCGCTGCCCGTGGCGTCCGTGATCGGGGCTCCCCCCGCCCTTTTGGCCGCGGGAACGCAGGATGCCGAGGATTTCAAGAGCCTTGCCCTTAAGGGGACCTTCCTCGAGGCTTTTCGGTCATCCCTCGCCTGGCTTCTGGGTGAGGATCGCATCCCCTTTGTAAACGCGGCCTGTCTCGAGGACAAAAAGGACGTCGTTCCGCTGGCGTGCCGGCTCGTTTTGGAGCGGCGCTCAGTCCGAAAGCTTCTGGAAGAGCGCGCCAGGGATCTCGAGGCGGCCGGTTACCCGCTCCAGGTCAAGACGGACCCGCGCTCCCTGCCGCTCTTTGCCATCACCTCTTCAGAGCGGAGGCTCCTCATCGAAGAAGGAGAAGGGCTGCTGCTCAAGGGAGAAAGCGATCAAACTCCAGTTGGCGAGAACGAGGTGATCAGGCGCTTCGAGTCTGGTGAGTGGCTGCCGTCGTTCTCGGCCCTTACCCGGCCGCTTGCCGCTTCGATCCTGTTCCCCATCGCCGCGACCGTGCTGGGCCCGGCCGAGATTGCTTACTGGGCTCAGATGTATCCCCTCTTTTCCTGGGCGGGAGTTGTTCCCCCGGCGATCATCCCGCGGCCGATGGTGATGCTCCTCGATCCCTTGAGCCGGCGTCTCCTGGAAAAGACTGGACTCGAGCCCGCGGATGTTCTCAGGGGCGTTGAACAAGCGGTTCTCAGACGTGGACAATCGGCTGGAGAGCCTGTGCTGCAGGATCTCGACACGATCCTGGCAGAGTGGCCGGCGCACCTTGGTGTCCTGGCTCCCGGGATCCTGGCAATGGATGCCAACCTGAAGAAACCGCTCGAGACGACGGCGCAGAACATAAGGTTTGCACTTGGCAAGCTTCGCGAGAAGGTCGCGGACGCCGCCGGGAGATCTGATCAGACCTTCGTGGCGAACGTGAAACGGCTTGCCGGCACCCTGCTTCCCTGCGGACAGTTGGCGGAGCGAATTCTGAACCCCTTGCCATTTCTCCAGCAGTTTGGCCGCGAAGGTCTCATGCGGCCCCTCAAGGCCCACGTGAAGTGGAATGAAGCAGGAATCAAGGTCATTGGCCTATGAAACAAGAACCCGAAGAAGTCGACATTCTGGCGGTTGGTGCCCACCCGGATGACGTGGAACTGGGAGCTGGTGGAACCCTTGCCCTGATGGCCATGCGGGGCCGCACCTTTGGCATTCTCGACATGACGCGAGGAGAAGCCGGAACGCGGGGCACACCCGAAATCCGCGCCCAGGAGGCGGAGGAGTCGGCGCGCATTCTGGGGGCCTCTTTCTGGAAGGTGCTTGATTTGGGCGACGGTTGCCTGCGCACGGACCGTCAGGCCGAACTCGAGGTCATCGAGGTCATTAGGGCGTCGCGGCCTCTTCTGGTTCTGGCGCCGCTCGCGCTCGACCGGCATCCGGATCACGTTCGCGCAAGCCGCCTTGCGGCGGATGCCTCGTTCTATGCCGGTCTGCGCTCGCTCGTCACGGGCCTTCCGGCTCACCGTCCGCAGCACATTGCTTACTTCCCGGCCAACTTCGTTCCCGACTTGAACTTCCTCATCGACGTGACCCCGGTATTTGAGAAGAAGCTCGAGGCCATTCGCGCCTTCAAGAGTCAGTTCCACAATCCGGGTTCTCGAGAACCCGAGACGTTCATCTCTTCCCGGGCCTTCCTGGATGGCCTCACGGCACGGGCGGCCTCGTTTGGGCGGCTCGCAAACGTCACTTACGCCGAGGGGTTCATTTCACAGCGCCCCCCTCTCCTCGAGGATCCCGTGCGGGCTTTTGACGGCTTTGAGCCAGGGTTCAGGACCGAGCGCGCGTGAAAGTCGGCATCACGTGTTATCCGACGTTCGGTGGGTCGGGGGTCGTGGCCACCGAATTGGGGCATGAGCTTGCCCGGCGCGGCCACGATGTCCACTTCATCGCGTACGCACTCCCGGCGCGTCTCGATGTCTTCGCCCCGCGCGTGGCCTACCACGAGGTTTCGATCCCAACCTACCCGCTGTTTCCGTATGCCCCTTACGACCTGGCTCTTGCGACCCGCATGACCGACGTGGCCGTGCACGAGCACCTCGATGTCATGCACGTCCACTACGCGATCCCGCATGCCATCTCGGCGCATTTGGCGCGCGAGATGCTGGCCCCCTTCCCTCTGCGAATCGTGACGACGCTGCATGGCACCGATGTCACGATCGTTGGCCAAGACATGTCTTACCTCCCGATCACCCGCTTTGGCATCGAGAAATCCGACGCCGTGACCGCGGTTTCAGAGAATCTGCGTCAAACGACGATCGATGTATTCCGGCCAGAAAAGGAAATCGACGTCATCCCGAATTTTGTCGACCCGGCTCGCTGGTTGCCGGCGCAGAGCAAGGAACTCGCCTCCTGTTTCGGGCACGAGGACGCAAGAGTCATCTTGCACGTCTCGAACTTTCGTCCTGTCAAGCGAGTGCTGGATGTGGTGGAGGTCTTCGACCGAATCAACAAGGTGATTCCCTCGCTCCTCTTGATGATCGGGGATGGTCCGGACCGGCCGGCGGCCGAGCAACTCTGCCGCGACAAGGGCCTCTCTCCACGCGCGCACTTCCTTGGAAACTCGCCCGCCATCGACCGGATCATGCCGCAGGCCGATCTCTATGTGCTGCCGACGAATTACGAGTCGTTCGGACTGTCGGCGCTGGAGGCGCAGGCGTGCGGAGTTCCGGTTTTGGGGTACACCGCCGGGGGACTGCCCGAGGTGGTGGAAGATGGCGTCACGGGATTCTTACGGGCCGTCGGAGACGTTGACGGGCTCGCAGCTTGCGGGCTTGCGATTCTCGAGGACCGGGCTGCGTTTACCCTGATGGCAGACCGGGCGAGAGAGCGCGCCATCAGGCTTTTCAGCGCCGATTCGATCGTCGAGAAGTACCTGTCGATTTATGAGCGAGTCATCTCGGCCTCTTGAGGCCAAGGGCCGCGGTTCTCGAAAAGCGAAGAACACGGCGAAGCTCGGGAACGGTGGCCCCAAGCCTCGCGAGGGAGCCGAACTCGCTCTCGAGGGTGGTTCGAAAAAGCGCGGGGTCATCCGTGGACAGCGTGATGGGCACGCCAGCCCTGAGAAGCTCGAGCACCGGGTGGCGGGTCCCACCGGGAACGGCACCCGTTGCGAAGTTGGACGTGATGCAGATGTCGAGCGGAATGCCCTCCCTCGCGAGCCGGTTGACGAGATCCGGGTCCTCGATGGCGCGAACGCCGTGGGCGATCCGGCGGGGTCTGAGGAAGTCGAGGGCGTCGCTTACCGATCCGGGCCCGGCCCACTCTCCCGCGTGGATCAGGGGAGCCAGGTTGAGCCGCCTGATGCGTTCGTAGACCGGGATGAAGTCCCTGGCGGGAACGGACGCCTCGTCACCTCCCAATCCGAAACCGAGGACGCGAGGCCAGGGGTGTCTTTCGAAAAGGTCGAGAACACGGTTCGCGGCGCCGGGACCCCACTGGCGTACGGAGTCGAGAAGAACGGCAACTCGCGAACCGGTACGCCTTTCGAATCTCGAGAAAACAGATTCCAGGGCCCCCGCGACGGGGAGCCAGGGAAGCCCGAGGCGTTCGACAATCGCGGGAGAGACATAGACCTCGGCGTAGGTAATGCGCTCGCTTACGAGCCGTCTGACGAGATCACGCGCGAGAAGCCCGTAATCGGCGGGCCGGGTGAGTTCCCGGCAGATATCGCGATAGAGGAGAAGGAAACTGGCTCCGGCCGCCTGAAACTGAAACCTCTGGCGAATCACGGCGGGACTGGTGAAAACACTGCTGCCGTTGCGCCTCGCGAGAGAGAGCAGGGTCGCCGGGGTGACCGATCCCTCGAGGTGAAGGTGCAACTCGGCCTTGGGAAAAGCGGGGAAGTCCCGGAAGAAGGCCTCGAGCCCCGCCGTGCGCCGTCCACCGAGATTCAGAGACTTCCTCAGAAGACCGCCGCGTTTGCCCTCAGTCAGAGCCGTTCGTTTGAGCGGCTCTGGTTGCGCGGGGCCGCATTCGGCATCGATCTGATTGCCCTGGCGGGCGCCCCTCTCCTCGTCTCCACCCTCGTCATTTTTCTTGGTCTGCTCTTCTTTCCTGGTTCCTCTCATCAGTTCTCCGCCGTGTTTCGGGCCGCGCAGGTGATTTTCACCGTTGCGTTCCTTCTGCGGGATTTTCGCGGATGGAGCCCCGGAAAGCACCTTCTGGGGCTCAAGGTCCTCGAGAAGGGGGAGATACGTTCAACCGTCCTTTCCTCCGTCGTGCGTAACCTGCCTCTGCTTCTCCCCGGTGTGAATCTCGCCGATATCGCACTCGCCTTGCGGGACAAGAAGGGCCGCAGGCTTGGAGACCGCCTGGCCGGAACACACGTCGTGGAGGCGTGAAAGGCTGCCTGGCAGAATTTCTGCATCAAGATTCGGCGTAACGGCTGTTTCTCAAAAAGGTGCCATGCTCAGCCGCCCGTTGGAAAGCTAAAATCACCACGGAACGTCACCTCAAAAACCTCACTCAGGAGGTCCTGCCATGAACAAACAGAAAAGCATCCTCACCGCCATGACTGGGCTCGTGGTCTCGTGCTGTCTCCTCTTCACCTTGACTCTCGCCGCGGGTCAGCAGGGGCGCATCGTGATCAAGGTCCTGGATGGCAAGGGCCAGCCTCTCGAAGGCGTGAAGATCACCATCACGACGCCGTCTCTGACGACCTACAAGGTGGAAGGAGCCACCAACAAGGAAGGCCGCTACGAGACCATCGTCGCGGACGCCACCATGAAGTACAAGTTCCGGTTCGACAAGGAAGGGTATCTCCCGGTCGAGACCGACAAGAAGATCCCCATCAATTCGACCGAGAAACTCGATATTGAAATGTTGAACCAAGACCAGGCCATCGAAAAGGGCCTGGTGAAGTCCGTCGTGGACCCCTTCACAAGTGCATTCAACGAAGCCGTCGACAAGTACAAGGCCGGCGATCTGGAGGGCGCCGCCGCCAAGGCGGAAGAGGCCATCAAGCTGGGGCCGGACAAGCCCGTGGGGTTCGACCTCGCGGCCAAGGTCGCCCACCAGCGCAAGGACTTCGACAAAACGATCGAGTATGGAGAGAAGGCCCTGGCCCTCGAGCCGGATAACCCCTCCCTCTACGCCCTTCTCGTCGACGCTTACCGGACCAAGGGGAACAACGCAAAAGCCAAGGAGTACGAAAAGAAGTTCGCGGAGGCCAACCCGGAAAATCCCGAGATTCTGTATAACCAGGCCGTCGAGTTCCTCAACAAGGGCGACAACAAATCCGCCGAGCCTTTCCTCAGAAAGGCCGTGGCGGCCAAGCCAGACTTCGCCGACGCTCACTTCCAGCTCGGCATGGCCTGCATGACCCTCAACAAGATTCCCGACATGAAAAAGCACCTCAACGAGTACCTGAAGCTCTCGCCCAAGGGCAAGGATGCCGCGGCGGCCAAGGAAATGCTGGACGCCTTCAAGTGAAATCTTCCGGGGAAACGGGGCCTGGGTGTTGAAAGGACACGAATTGTGACAGACACGACGTCCGAGAGAAGCCCGTTCATCATCGGTGTGGCGGGAGGTACTGGATCGGGGAAAACCACCGTTGTCAGGGCCATCGCAAGCCGTGTGGGCGACGAGAGGCTCTCCATCGTTCCTCATGACGCCTACTACAAGGACTTCCCTGACCTGCCGGTCGGGGTTCTCGACCGGAAGAACTTCGATCATCCGGACTCTCTTGACACGGATCTTTTGGTCAAGCACGTCAGGACTTTGAAGTCAGGAAAGGCGGTCGACACGCCGATCTACGACTTCAAGACTCACCGCCGCGCCCCCGAGGTCAGGAGGGTCGAGCCCAAGCGTGTCATCGTCGTGGATGGGATTCTGATTTTTGCCGAGCCCAAGCTCAGAAAACTCTTCGATGTGAAGATTTACGTCGACACGGACGCGGACATCCGGCTGATTCGCCGGATCAAACGGGACATCGCCGAGCGGGGCCGCACGTTTGACAGCGTTGTTGAGCAGTACGAATCCACGGTGAGGCCGATGCATCTCGAGTTTGTCGAGCCGTCCAAGAGGTATGCCGATCTCATCATTCCCGAGGGGGGAGAGAATCAAGTCGCCCTGGAGTTTCTCTTCGCCCGTCTCGAGAAGTTACTTCACTGAAGGCGGGACGTTCGCGAGAGAGGAGAGTTTTCTCGCGAACGTTGGCTGCTGTTTCTTTTACTTTTGGAGAGGTCAAGATATGGCCATCGTCATTCGGTTTCTATCCGGAGCGCTGGAAGGCAGAGAGTTCAAGTTCGAAGAGGAGAGTGTGCGCATCGGGGACTCTCCGGACGCCGACGTCAAACTGGAGGACGGCGGAGCCCGGGGAAGGGTCGTCGAGGTTCATCGCGAGGGGGGCGGTTTCCGCATCCGTTCGATTGGCGACCGCGAACTCTCGGCTCAGCAAGGGCTTCCGCTCGACCGGCTGGCGGAACCGGGTGAGGAGGTCAGGTTCGGGGCTTGGGGCCCGATTTTCAAGGTGGAGTCGCGTGAGATCCGGTCAGCCGGCACGGATACCGGCATGGCGGCCACGGCGCCTTTCGTGACCTCTCCGCTTGCGCCCGCGCCGGCGGCCTCCCAGCCGAAGGAGGCGCGGACCGGCCCCATCCCCAAGCCCGTCATGGGTGAGGACCCCGCGGTGAAGAAACCCGAAAAGACGGTCTTGCCACCTGCCGTGCCGGGCGAGAAACCCATCGGGATCAAGACGATCAACATGATGATCCAGGACGCTCTTGGCAAGGTGCGCGAGTCCGATGCCGGCGTCATGGAAAAGAGCACAACCTTCATCCGGGAACTCGTCTCCGACACCATGAGGAGCGGAACCCGGAATCTCAAAATCGGCCTTGGATTACTGGCGGCCGCCTTTGCGATCCTGTTTGGCGCTCTGGTCTACAACATGGCTGCCACAACGCGTTCGATCGAAGAGGTCTCCAAGTCTACCCAGCAGACGGTCGAGGCGGCCAAATCGGAGACCGCAAACAAATTCCAGGAAATCGAGCAGGCGAAGGAAAAACTCGCCAAGGAAACGGAGGCCGTCACGCAACGCCTCTCCGTGGTCGAGAAGGACTCGAGCGCCGGGCAGGCCGAAATCGAGGCGCTGAGAACCCGCCTCAAGGATGCGGAGAGGGACCGGAAAGCTCTCGAGGAGAAGCTCTCGCAGTTCCTGACGGCTGCGCAAAAAGACCGCGAGTCGATGTCGAAAAAGCTCGAGAAGCTCGAAAAAGACCAGGCGGATGCCAAGACCCGCGCGGAGGCTGAAGAGAAACGCCGCAGGGAAGAGGCTGCCCATGAGGCCGCCGAAAAGGCGAAAGCGGCCGCCGCTGCCCCACCCCCGGCAACTGTTGCTCCACAGCCCCGCTGACGTTCTCCTGAAAGCAAGATCTGGCGGAAAAGAGACTCTTGGCCATCAATCCTCACCTAGTCCCTGGTTTCTTCCTCCTGGAAAGGCTTGCCAAGGGAGGGATGAGTTCCGTCTACCGGGCACGCCGGGAATCTGACGGGAGGGTTGTCGCGCTCAAGGTTCTGGGCCTTTCTGAACTCGATATGGAGTTTCACCCCGTCGAGCGTTTTCGGCGGGAGGCCGTCTTGCTGGAGCGCCTCGACCATCCGGCTCTGCCCGCCTTTTACGGGCACGGCGTCACCGCTGACGATTGCGGCTGGATTGCGCTTGAACTCGTGGAAGGGCATCCCCTCACGGCATTCAGTGAGTGGCCGCTGGGAGATCTGCTTCCCATCTTCATGCAGATCGCGGAAGGACTGCAGGCCGTGGCCGCGGAAGGAATCGTCCACCGCGATGTCTCGCCAGATAACATCCTGGTTGAAGAGCGGAATGGCAAGTTCCAGGCCAGGCTCATTGATTTTGGCGTCGCCAAGGACTTGACGGAAGGCGCCAGCGGTTTGACGCAGCACGGCGCCTTCCTGGGCAAGTTGCAATATGCCTCACCAGAGCAGATCCTCGGCTTGCCAGAAGGGCAAACGATCGACTTTCGCTCCGACATCTATTCGTTCGGGCTCACGGCTTACGAAATCGTCATGGGGAAGAGAGCCATCGATGCCGACAAACTCAAGGAAATCGTCGACGCCCACATGCGGGGCGGATTCCCCATCGAAATCCCGGTGGAGCGAGGGGGGCCTGCCCTCCGGTTCATCGAATTACTTCGCAGGATGATGTCCCCAAAAAGGGACGCCAGGCCGGGAACGTGGGAAGAGGTCATGGCGGAGTTGTGGCTCTGCCGGGCCGAGACCACCCCAGCACAGCGTATAGCTCTGCGGTCGCGCGCCGCTGAAAGCCGGCCCCCGGTGGAGGAGGCCCCCATGACAGAACCCCTACTCAAGACCGTCTCGCGGCCCGCCGAATTGAGTCAAAGTGAACTGGCGAAAGAACTCTTTATTGGTCGAGCAGTTTTGACCCTGGGCATCGTGGCCCTTCTTCTCTCCCTCGCCGCCGCCTATTTCCTCGTCAGGGGGAAGGGGAGCCCCGCGATTCAGGATCACTCCACCCCTCCTTCGCCCACGGCCCCCGCACCTGGCTCGATGTAGAGCCCGCTTAGACTCCGGCCAGATGGAGCATCCTTCCAGAGGGCGGAGTGGGGCTGCGTGCCCTGGGGGATATCCAGGCGCCCCAAAGCGCGTCCAACTCCCCTACAATCCGGCATCGTGTCGAACTTCCCCCCCATCACGGAACAACTCGACCTTCTTCTGAAGGGTGTCGAGACCATTGTCCAAACCGACGAACTGGAGAAGAAGCTTCAGCGGGCCGAAAAGACCGGATCCCCCCTGAAGGTCAAGGCTGGATTCGACCCCTCCGCCCCGGATCTGCACCTCGGGCATACGGTCGTCTTCAGAAAAATGCGCCATTTCCAGGAACTGGGCCACGAGGCCATTTTCCTGATTGGTGATTTCACGGGCCGGATCGGTGACCCCACGGGCAAGAAAGTGACGCGTCCCCAGCTCTCCGATGAGGACATTCAAAGAAACGCCGAAACCTATAAGGCACAGGTTTTCAAGATCTTGGACCCAAGGAAAACGCGCGTCGACTTCAACGGCCGCTGGTTTTCCACCCTGGGCGCGGACGGAATGATCAAACTCGCGGCCAAGTACACCGTGGCGCGCCTTCTGGAGAGGAACGATTTTTCTCAGCGGTTCAAGGCCGGTCAGCCCATCGCCGTCCACGAGTTGCTTTACCCGCTCTGCCAGGGCTACGACTCGGTGGCCCTCGCGGCTGATGTGGAACTTGGAGGAACGGACCAGCTCTTTAACCTTCTTGTTGGCCGCGACTTGATGCGCGAATGGGGAATGGAACCTCAGGTTGTCATGACCCTGCCTCTCCTCGTCGGGCTCGACGGCGTCGAGAAGATGTCGAAATCCCTCGACAATTACATCGGCGTCACCGAGAGCCCCGACCAGATCTTCGGCAAGGCGATGTCGGTTTCCGATGACCTCATGTGGACGTACTTCAACCTTCTGACTGACAGGAGGCCGCACGAGATCGAGGAACTGAAGGAAAGTGCCGCTCGCGGTGAGGTGCACCCCAAGCGGGTCAAGATGGATCTTGCGAAGACCCTCGTCGCCGATTTCCATACCGAGGCAGCCGCGCGGGCCGCCGAGGAGGAGTTCGAACGGCGCTTTGCCAGGGCGGCCGGACCCGTTCACGCCGACGAAATCCGTCTGCCGGAACCGCCTCCAGAGAATCTGGCTTCGGCTCTGGTGGTGTTCGGGTTCTGCGCGAGCAAGAACCTCGCGCGCCAGAAGATCAGGGAGGGGGCGGTGGCCTTCTCGGAAGATGGCGTCCAGTGGAGGAAGGCGGAAAACCCGGCGGAGGCCCTTCACGTGGGGTCAGGGGGCCTCTTCATCAAGGTGGGAAAGAAGTTCCTCAAGGTCATCGTCTGACCGGCCTTACATCTGTCTGGAGATCCACGTGCCGGTATCGCTCGACCCCATCGTCCTTCGAAACTTTGCCATTGCCCTCCTGATCGGCGCCCTTGTCGGGATCGAGCGCGAAAAGAAGAAAAGGCTCGAAGGGAATGTCTCGATCGCTGGCCTGCGTACATTCATTCTCTTTGCCCAGGCAGGCGCGGTCTCGGCGTACCTTTCGCAACGTTTCCAGTCTCCCTGGATATTTGCCGCGACGGTCATGTGTGTGACGGGGGCCATTCTTTGTGGTTACGCCGTCCAGGTTCAGGCGACGAAGGACTCTTTTGGCATCACGACAGAGATGGCGGCCATCGGGGTCTGCCTGCTGGGCGGGCTGACCATGTCCGGGGCCCCGGAGGTTGCCGTAGCTCTGGGCATCGTGACGTCCGCCACTCTCACTCTCAAGCAGCCCCTTCACCAGCTGACTGAAAAGCTGGGAGATGACGACATCTTGGCTGGGCTGAAGCTGCTCGTCGCGTCATTCATTGTTCTCCCCCTTCTTCCGAATCGTCCGATGGGCCCCCTTGCGGCGCTGAACCCGTACAAATTGTGGCTTCTCGTCATCATGATCTCGTCCCTGTCCCTAGTTGGTTATGTCGCCACCCGGTGGCTCGGGCCAGACCGTGGAAACGCTCTCATGGGGCTGACGGGCGGGCTCGTCTCCTCGACGGCGGTGACTCTGGCGTTTGCACGCAGAAGTAAGGAGAACGGCGAGGATGAAGCGTTAGACCGTTCCCTCTCGGCAGGGATTCTCATTGCGTGGCTCGTCATGGCCGGGCGTATTGGGGCCATCGTTCTCGTGGTCTGTCCCCCTCTCCTTCTTCCGCTCTTGCCTTCGCTTGGAGCCATTGTTCTTGCGATTCTGCTGCTGGTGGCTGTCTGTTGGATTCGCGGGAGGCGGGACACGGAGCAAGTAATGGGGAGTCAGCCTGTTCCCCTGAAGAACCCGTTCAGCCTGACGTCCGCCACCAAGTTCGCCCTGCTTTTTGCGCTCGTCTTGCTTCTGGTGAAAGCAGGAGAGAAATACCTGAGCGGACAGGGGCTTTATGTGATTGCCGTTCTGGCCGGGTTGACAGATGTGGATGCAATTTCCCTGTCCCTTGCGGGGTTTGCAAAGACAGGCGGAGCCTTCGAAACGGCGGCTACCGGAATCGTTCTGGCCGTCATCGCCAACACACTCGTCAAGTGTGGTTTCATCATCAGTCTGGGAAGCCGGGGCCTGGCCCGCCAGATGACAGCGGTAACGGTGATCATCGTTCTCGCCGGGGGCTTGCCGCTCCTTGTCATGAAGCCCTGAGAGGAGAAAAAAGCCCCGAAGGAGCTTCGGGGCTTTTTCTCCTTTCGAACTCGAGTTTCGAAAGCGAGTTATGAGGGGGCACTAGCCCCGGTTCAACCGGGCCAGGAGGAGTTCCCGCTGCAGGAGCAGTTCTTTTGGAACCCGGTCTCCCAATTGTTCGAAGAACTTGCCCTGATCCTCGAGTTCTTTCTTCCAGGCCTCGTGATCGATTGACTGAGCCTCGTCGACATCCTCGAGGGGAATACCGAGTCCGGAGAGGTCGAAATCTTGCTGTTTGGGAACCCAGCCCAGCAGCGTTTCCCACGCGCCGGCGCGTCCGTGGGCGCGGTCGACGATCCACTTGAGAACCCGCATGTTTTCGCCAAAGCCCGGCCACAGGAAGCGGCCATTCGTCCCCTTGCGGAACCAGTTCACCTGGAAAATCTTGGGCGGGTACTTGATGAGATTCGCCATGTGGAGCCAGTGGCTGAAGTAGTCCCCCATGTTGTAGCCGCAGAAGGGGAGCATTGCCATCGGATCCCGGCGCACGATGCCGACCGCGCCTGTTGCGGCCGCGGTGGTTTCCGAACCCATGGTGGCACCCATGTAGACCCCGTGGACCCAGTTGAACGACTGCGTCACGAGGGGCACGGTGTCGCTGCGGCGCCCGCCAAAGATGAGGGCGGAAATCGGAACCCCCTGCGGATCGTTGGCGTGCGGTGACAGGACGGGATTGTTGGTCATGGGAGCCGTGAACCGGGAATTGGGGTGAGCGGCCTTTTCAGTGGAGCCCTTTTTCCACGGGTTACCCTTCCAGTCGAGCATCTCTTCCGGAACGTCTCCATCCTTGCCTTCCCACCAGACATCGCCGTCAGGTGTCAGGCCGACGTTCGTATAGATGGTGTTGCGCTGGATGCTGCGCATGGCATTGGGGTTTGAGGAGTAATTGGTTCCAGGTACGACGCCGAAGTAACCCGCCTCGGGGTTGATGGCCCAGAGACGGCCATCGGGGCCGGGTTTCATCCAGGCGATGTCATCACCGACGGTCCAGACCTTCCAGCCCTCGAAGCGCTTGGGCGGGATGAGCATGGCGAAGTTGGTCTTGCCGCAGGCACTCGGGAAGGCCGCGCCAACATAGGTCGTCTCGCCGCGTGGATCCTCGACCCCGAGGATCAGCATGTGCTCCGCCATCCAGCCCTCTTGCCGTCCCAGGTGGGAGCCGATGCGAAGAGCCAGGCACTTCTTTCCAAGCAGGACGTTTCCGCCGTAGCCGCTTCCGATGGACCAGATGGTGTTGTCTTGCGGGAAGTGGCAAATGTAACGGCGATCGGGATTCACGTCGAGCAGCGAGTGGAATCCGCGATTGAAATCATCCGAGTTCCCCAGCATGTCGAGAGCCGGTTTACCCATCCGGGTCATGAGGCCCATGTTGATGACGACATAGATGCTGTCTGTCAGCTCGATGCCGATCTTTGCCATCGGGGAGCCGATTGGACCCATGACGTACGGGACCACGTACATCGTACGGCCCTTCATGGCGCCGTCAAAAAGCTGACGCAGCTTTGCATAGGCGTCGGCGGGGGCCATCCAGTTGTTTGTTGGTCCGGCTTCTTCCTTCGTTGGGGTGCAGATGAAAGTGAGGTGCTCGACACGAGCGACATCGTTGGAGTTGGAACGGTGGTAGAAGCAGCCGGGAAGTTTCTCCTGATTCAGACGGTGGAACACGCCATCGCGGAGTCCGTCCGCCATGATGGCTTCGTTCTGCTCTTGAGAGCCATCACACCAAACAATTTTTTCGGGTTTGGCCAGAGCCGCGCACTCCTCGATCCATGAAAGAAGGTGCGGGTTTTGGCTCAGCGGGTTTTCAAGAACGGGCCGTACCATCGTAGAGCTCATCAAAGTCTCTCCTTAACTCGTGGAACCGGTCATCCACCAGGTTCACAGGCCGACTCCTTATGATACGTATCTCATGGCAGCCTTGTCTCCCTCGATTTCACTTCGACTCCTCAGTCTCTACCCAAAAAAGATTGGGTCGGCGGCAGTTGGCGCCGCGGCCCGGGCGACGCTCCCGGTCTCTCTGCGCCCAGCTCTCCTTGGGCGCTTCGCCAGAACCTTCGGAATCGACCTTTCGGAAGCCGAGAAGGACTTGACCGAATACACCTCGTTCCAGGCCCTTTTCACCCGGCGTCTGAAGCCAGGGTCAAGACCCCAGGCTGCCCAAGTGAGCGGTTCGATCAACTCTCCCGTTGACGGAGCTATCGTGGCGTCCGGCCGGATTGAGGAGGGGCTGCTCATCCAGGCAAAGGGCCTCCCCTACAGGCTCGACGAGCTTCTGTTTCAAGACCCCCTCTCAGAGAGGTTTCTGGGGGCGCACTATCTGACTCTTTATCTCTCGCCCAGGGACTATCACCGGATTCACGTGCCGTGCGAGGGGAAGGTCGTCGCCGCCGGGCGCGTCGAAGGGGAACTCTGGCCCGTGAATGAAGCGTCTACCGCGCGTACTCCCAGTCTTTATGTTCGCAACCGCCGGTCGTACTGGATCGCCGAGGGAACGGGAGCCTGTTCTTCCCTGATGGTTGGCGCCGTGCTCGTCGCGGCCACGCATGTCGGAGGAGCCGTTGTTGACCCTATCTGGCTCGATGGCCAGAAACTGCCGCTCAAGGGACGCATCGAAGTCCCGGGGAAGCCGTGTCATTTCGGTGATGATCTCGGGACCTTCGAACTTGGCTCCACGGTCGTTCTTCTCATCGGAGGCCCCGGCGCTGGCCGCTGGGAAGCCGTTCGAGAGACCGGACCCGTAAGAGTCGGGGAGAGGCTCGGCCGTTTCCGCCCATGACCCTGTGTTGACGGCCTACTCACGGTTCCTTAAGATCTCTCACTCGTTGTTCTTTGACTCACCCTTTGGGTCCCCATCCTCCGGGGGCAACGTTCACACTGAATTGATGTGAACCGAGAGGGAAGCGGGTGAAAGACCCGCGCGGTCCCCGCCACTGTAACTGGGGACGCGGCGGACAAAAGCCACTGGTGTTGCGCCATCCTCCTCGAGAGGGTTCGAACACTGGGAAGGGGTCCGGCCGCGGACGATCCAGAAGTCAGGAGACCTGCTCAGAGGGTATTTGTATTGGCTCGTCTTCTCCGGGGCTCGGGAAGCGTGATCCGCCTGGGACCCTCCCTGGCGTGTCTTCGTTCCGATGGGGTGAGGAGCCGGCTGGAGGAGGCTCATGATAAAGGCTCACCGTTTTCTCCCCCTCGCATTCGTCTTTCTCGTTCACCCGTTGCGGGCTGAACCGCCCGTGGTCTCAGCGTCGGTCGTGGTCTCGGCGGAAGCCGTTCCAGAAGAGGCCCATGACGTCGGTGTGGCCGTGACCGTTTTTGGGCCGGCCGAAATCGCCCGGTCGAAGGCCTCGAACCTGCAGGAGTTACTGCGAACGGTGCCAGGACTTGACCTCGTTCAGTCTGGAACGCCCGGGAAGGTCACTTCCGCCTTCTTGCGGGGTGCGAATTCTGTTCAGTCGCTTGTTCTCATCGATGGTGTCAAACTCAACAGTCCCTACTTCGGGGGTGTTGATCTCTCGGCTCTTCCCCTGTCAAACATTGAACGAATTGAGATCGTCCGTGGCCCGTTTTCCGCTCTTTATGGCTCGGAAGCCGTCGGAGGAGTCATCCAGATCTTTACGCGGAAAGCGCCCTTGGCCGCGGGTTTCGAGGCCGATGGCTGGCTCTCGGCAGGGAACTTCGAGGCCCGTGAAGCCGCCTTCAATGCCGCGTTCAACCAGGGTGTTTTCTCCGTGACGGCTGGCTACCGCCGGACCACGAGCGAGGAATCGCTTCCCAACGACTGGGCCAATGCAACGAACTTCTCCGCGGGCCTGGGGATCCTGTTTTCCGAATCGGCCAGAGCCGGGGTGACTGTGCGGCGGGATCAGGCCGCCACCGGGATCCCGTTTTCTGGAGACGTCATGACTCCGCGGCGAAAGACCACTTTTGATGTCACCACCGTGTCGGTTCCCTTCTGGGCGGCTATCTCGAAACGTACGGCTCTCGATGCTGCCGTGACCTACAGCGTGGATAAGCCTTCCTTCGAGGATCCGGACGACCCGTGGGGGTTCACCTGGTCGGACACCCGCTCCCACCGCACGGGCGGACGCATGGTGCTCTCCCACACCATGGCGGGAAACCGGCTCTCGGTGGGCTCGGATTACGAACAGGCCAGGGTGCGGAACGAGGATTCCTACGGTCTCCAGCTGGATGACGTGAAGACCTGGACATGGTCTCTGTTCATCGAGAACCGGACAGAACTTTTCAACGAGAACCTCATCGTGACGCTGGGCCTTCGCCGGGATGAAACATCCTCCTTCGGGACGGCGTGGAATCCGAGAGCGGCGGTTCTCGCGAAGCTGAGTTCAAAACTCCGGCTGCGGGCCGCCGCAGGAACGGCCTTCCGGTCCCCCACCACAGGAGAGCTTTACTATCCGTTTTCCGGTAACCCAGACCTGAACCCCGAGGAGTCTGCGTCTTTCGAAACGGGGTTCGAGTGGACGTTTGCCCCGGGAGCTTCTCTCGAGGTCACGGGTTTTCACACGGATGTCGAGGGCCTCATTCAATACGACTATGCGTCCATGAAGAACACCAACGTTGGCCGCGCACGCCTCCGCGGGATCGAGACCGTTCTCAAGGGAGAGATGGGCCAATTCGTGACCGGTAAGGCCACCTACACCTACCTGGATGCGGTAGACGGTTCCACCGGGCTTTCGCTTCTGCGCCGCCCGGAGCACCGTGCCTCGGCGACGCTCGGCTTTAGAATCAGCGGCGGGGCCACGGGAGAAGTCACCGGGATCTTCGCCGGAAAGAGAGACGACGTTGACGCGGTGACCTACGCGCGTGTGACGAACGGGTCCTACTTCCGGCTCGACCTCGCCGCCACGGCTCCGCCGCTCTTCCATTCGGTGGCGCCGTTTGTGCGCGTTAACAATGTCCTTGACCGGAATTACACCGAGGTGGCGGGGTTCCCCTCACCGGGAAGACGCTTCGTCTTCGGACTGCAGTTCCGCGTGCAGTAGCGAGTCTGGTTTCAAAAAAGAGGCGGGGAGAAGCCGCGTGATGGACTCGACCCATCCGCGGCCAGCCTTTTCCTTGGCTGCGAATGCTTCCGGAAAGGCTTGCGTCAGCTCGTGAGAAAGCCCACGGGCTCCAGGAATCACCGCTGGCCAGTCGACGCTCTTGAGGATGGGAATGTCGTTGGGGGCATCGCCAAGACCGATGGATGTGCCCCACGCGCCACAGTGATTCTTGACGCGTGTGAAGAAATCGGACTTTTGATGGCGGCCCATCAGGTGCCAGAACCGGCCCCCGCGAACGAGTGACAGCTCGGAAACCTTTGACAGCCGGTCCCAAAGGAGCGGCATCTGGGACGGGTCCGCCAGGAAAGGAACGGAGAAGTCGCGTGAGCGCGCATCCTGCTGCTCTCGTGGAGAAAGGCCCGTGAGGCTTTCGAGTTCCTGTTCGCTGATCGAGGCAAGCGGCCGGACCTCGATGGAGCTTTCCCGGCAGACCTTCTCCAGAACGCCCGCCAGCTCGCCGGCCGGCCTGGCAAGAGGCGAGATTTCCACACTATCGCCGAGTAACACTCCCGCGCCGTTCTCGAAAATGCCGGGTCCGGGAATCGTAAGACGCGTGAGCCAGTCTCTTATCTCCCGCCTGGTCTTGCTGCTAACAGGAACAACACGGACTTCTTTCTGGGCCAATTCGCGAACGAGATGAGCCACTTCGGGGAGGATGGTCCCATCGTGTTCGAGGAGGGTTCCGTCGAGATCCGAGAAGATGATGGCCCCCTTGCCACCCTTGGGGATGTGAACGAAAACGCGAGGAAACATCGCGAGGATCCTACCCGTGATTTCGTGGCCCGAGTAAACAAGCCGCCCCCGCGAGATTTTCTTGCGGGGGCGTTTTTTCCAGAGTCCTTCTGAAAGCGCGGGCGTTCCCCTGGGGCGGCGGCGGGGAGGTAGAGGCCTGCGCTCAACCTATGAGCGGGCTCAGTATGCGGCTTCTTCCGCCATCTCTGAGCGGGGCGGGTGCGGAGCCGCGAGGCAGCCGGCGAGCATGGCTTTCTGTTCCGCCGTCAGGATGGCTTCGATCTGGGTTCTCACCTTGACGAGTTCCTGGTGCATCGCGTCCTTGGCGGCTTCGACGGCCAGGACTGCGTTGCCGATCGCGCAGGCGTCCTTTGAATCGGCCTGCATGAGGGCTCTGAGGGCGGCCGTTGCATCCTTCAGGTTCTCCGCGGCGGCTGAGAGGGCGGGACGGGCGGTTTCGAGGATCGTCTTGACCTGGGCTTTCTGCGCGTCCGTGAGGTTGACGACTCTGAGACAGGCCAGGATGCGGCCAGCGGGGCCGGCGGGCTGCCCGGCGGGGGCCATCTGCGCCTGGATGGCCGTGGTCAGTGTGAGAAGGGCTGCGGTGACAAATGTAAGGGCGTACTTCGAGTATTTCGACACGGTCTTTCTCCTCTTGAGTTTCGCTTTTTGCTTCCTGCCGATCGGATTTCTGGAATCGCCCGTATAGACGATGGAGGATGCCGGGAGGTTTACCGCCTGCCCGGGAAAAGAAGAATGAAGCCAGAGTTCTGAATCAGAGCTTTCAACCGGCAATTGACGGAGAATCACTCCGAGGTGAGGCGATGCCCTCTTCAAGCGAACCCAAGAAACACCTTGTGATTTTGGGAACCGGTTTTGCAACCATCACGCTTCTCAACAAGCTCGAGCCGGATTCCTATAGCGTCACGGTCATCAGTCCGCGAAACCACTTTCTCTTCTCGCCCCTGCTTCCCAGTACCACAGTGGGCACGATTGAATTCCGCAGCATCATCGAGCCGATCCGGCAGAACAGGCCCGGCATCGACTATTTCCGGGCGGCGGCCATCCGTCTCGATGCTGCAAAGCGCGAGGTCTTGTGCAAGGACGTGGAAACTGGGCGGGAGTTCAGTGTTTCCTATGACATCCTCGTCATTGGGGTGGGAGCGGTCAACAACACCTTCGGGACTCCCGGCGTCCATGAATACGCGTTCTTCTTGAAGGAGGTCCGGGATGCCAGGAAGATTCGAAACAAGATCATCGACTCGATCGAGCGCGCGAATCTGCCAGACCTGCACGAAGCCGAGAGGAAGCGGCTGCTTCACTTCGTGGTTGTCGGCGGCGGGCCTACGGGGATCGAGTTTGCGGCGGAGGTGAGAGACCTTCTCGAACATGACCTCCGAAAGATGTACCCCAAGACGGCACCGGAAGTCAGAATCACGCTCTTTGAGGCTGGTAAGGAGATCCTGGGTGTTTTTGATGCTGCTCTTCGAACCTACACAAAGAAGCACTTTGAAAACCGCAAAATCGAGGTGAGGCTCGAGAGCCCGGTGGCCGAGGTCCGCGAAAACGACCTCGTCCTCAAGAGTGGCGAGGTGATTCCAGCGGGGCTCGTGGTGTGGTCGACCGGGTATGGCCCCAGTGATTTCATCAAGTCGCTGTCCTATGGGAAGGACCGCACGGGGCGACTTCTCGTGAACGCGAATCTCGAGGTGACCGGGGCCCCCGATGTCTTTGCGGCGGGAGACTGCTGTCAGGTGGAGGGGCAGAATCTGCCGCAAACTGCCCAGGTTGCCATGCAAGAGGGCAAATACCTCGCAGCGGTGTTGAAAAGGAAAGCCCGGGGGGGGGAGATTGAGCCCTTCAAGTTCACGAACCTGGGAATGCTCGCCTATATCGGTGAAAACGAAGCGCTCGCCGAGATTCCGAAGGCGGGAATCTCAGCGAGTGGAATGACAACTTATCTCTTCTGGCGTTCGGCCTACTTGACACGCCTCGTCAGTCTCAAGAACAAAGTCACTGTTCTTTTTGACTGGACAAAGGCCTGGTTTTTCGGCCGCGATCTCTCGAGGTTCTGACCCGGTTTCCCCCGCGGTTACGGCAGCAGCGGACGGCCCGTTGAATCGGGAACCTCCACTCCGAGAAGCCGTCCGAGGGTGGGGGCCAAATCGTAGGGAGTTGCCGGGCGGTCGGAAGTATGAGGCTTGATGGAACCGCCCCAGAAGATCAGCGGAACGTGGGTATCGGCGTCGTACTGGGATCCGTGTCCCGTACCGCGGCCGGGGTCCCAGTGAGCGATGACCCCGGTTCTGGGAATCAAGATGGCTTGCCCGGTCCGTTCGGCATCGAAGTCGTTCTTCACGAACTCCGTCGCGGGGTTTGCGCCGCTCCAGTTCTCTTTCTCGGAGCAGAGGAAGACATCCTGGATTTCCTCGAAGAAGAGGGCTTTCACGGCCTGCGGCAGAACGCGGTCGATGTCCCGGGCCGTGACGGGCTGTCCGGCTGGTCCGCAGGGTCCTTCTTGTGTTTTCATGGCTGGCAGGGCCGCGGAGTTGTAACGGACGTTCCAGCCCTCCGTGCCATGGATGGGGCGGCTTCCGGGTTCGAGGCAAAGACTCGTTGAAATGACGCGATTGAGGCGATCGACAGCTCCGATGTTGGCGAAACTTGCGCCCGAGAGTCGCCCCCCCTGGTACGTCTTGTCTCTCTTCTTCGCAAATTCAGGGATCGGGGTGAATCCGTGGTCCGCCGAGAAAGCCAGGATCACTTTCCCCGCGGGGAAAGAGCGATCGAGAATCTCGAATAAACGGCCCAGCTGAACATCCAACCGTCTCAAGACGTCGAGGTTTTCCTCTGATTCACTTCCATAGTTGTGCGAGACCGTGTCCTGCGCCGAGAAGGAAAGGGCCAGGATATCCGGCGTCTCCTGGTGGCCCAGTTCGAGGTCCGTGTTATTCAAGGTGAGGACGGCGAGGTCCGCCACGAGTTCATCGATCAGCGGGCTTGCGTAGACCCCGCCGAAGTAGCCGGAGGGGTTCTTGCTCAGGTCATGATCCCAACCAAGACCATTGGCTGGAACTTGGTGAGGGGCGATCTGCGAAGCGGGTGCCGGATCGAGAACCCCGAGATTCGCGGGCTCTTTCCAGTTCTCGAGTGTCAGGCGTTTCCAGAGAAGTCCAAGCCGTCCGGGCAAGTACCCCTGCGCCTGTGTCCGGTTGTATTTCTTGACGATCGAGGCGACGATGGATCCTGGGTAGCTAGTGGAGTCATAGGCCCTGGATGAGGTGAAGCGGCCCAGTTCTGCATCCCACCAGTAAACCGAGTGCTTTTTGTCTTTTCCGGCCAAAAAGATCGATCCCCGGTCCTTTCCCGAGAAGGAGACGACTCGTGACGCGGGGAATTTTTTGATGAGCTGATCACCGAGGGTGGGGACCCGCAAGTTTGCAGGTCCCGGGATGGACACGGGCTCTTTGGATTCCGGATCCTGGTATTCCTGGTCCGTGCAATAGACGACTCGCAGCGAGCCATCGGGCCTTGGCTGGAACCAGCGGTTGGCCACGATGCCGGTGACTCTTGGGGGCGCCCCTGTCCCCAGGGAAGCGTGCCCGGGACCCGTTTCCGTGTTGATGTGGCGATAACGCGTCTCGCGCTCGATGTGTCCCTCATCGAGAAGCCGCTTCAGGCCGGAAACGAAGTAGGGCTTGTAGTCGCGAAGCCGTGGCCAGGAGAGGCCATCGACCGAAATGACGACAGCGAGCCTTGGTGGACCGGGTGCTCTGGAAGCTTCGAGTCCTTCCTTTTTCTGAGCTTTTGCGGCAAGGGTGAAGATCAGTGCAAGAGCGGGTGTGAGAACAGCTACGGCGAAGAGGGGAGAGGCTTTTCGAGTCATCCAGGGCTCCTCAAACAAGGATGCCGATTCTCCACTATTTCAGATGCGCTGACCGCAAATCTTGAAGCAAGATCACTGATTGACTTTGCCGTTTACAAGGAGCAGATTTTCATCAGGGAGGCAGTCATGCTTCTGAATCGAGGCGCTCGTCACGCTCTGCCATGTCTTGCGGCAGCGGCCTTTCTCACACTCGTTTGCTCGAGTCTTCTGGGAAGTCCGGCGGCGAACTTCCAGGCGGCCTTTACCGCCGAGAACCGCGAGGCGCAGACCGAAAAGACAGTCTTTTCACCCACCGTACCCAAGATCTACGTCATCTACATGCTTGCCGATGCAGAGAAGGGTGACAAGATCAAGATTGTCTGGATCGCGGAGAAGGTCGAGGGGGTCGACCCCAATTCGAAGATGGGAGAGAGAGAACTCCCCATTCAGCAGGCGGGGAGTTTCATGGGGGCCACGTCCTACCCAAAACCTGCCTCGGGATGGCCACTCGGAACTTACAGGGTGGAGCTTTCGATTGACGGGAAGATCGACAAGACCCTGACATTCAAAGTGGCCAAGTAAGGCCCCGGGTGGCCATCCGAAATGTGAGCCGCTGGCCGCTATTCTTTCCACGGGTAAAATTGACCGTTTCCGGAGTTCTTGCCCTCGCCCCGGGTGACCGGGGAGAAGGTGGCGGGTTGTATGGAAGCGGCAGGAGTCGTCGAGAGCATCCGACGTTGGTGGAACCTGATGGGGAAGGAGAGATATCCAGAGGCCACATGCTTGATGATTACGGCGGATGGCGGGGGAAGCAACGGATCGCGGGTACGGTTATGGAAGGTCGAATTGCAGAAACTCGCCGATGAGACAGGCCTGGTTATCATGAGCGTTAGCGCGATCGGCCGGCTGGAGTGCCAGAACGCCCAGCTCCATTTCGCGTACGCGAAATGTCCCCTTCCTCATCTCGTCATGGCAAGCCGTTGAATCCCTCTCCTGGCTCCACCACTCGCCCCACGCACCCGGCCCTGAACGCGTCGCATGGCACTGGGCTTGCTGATCTTCCCGGCAGTTCGGTGAAGCGCTCCCCCGAAGGGCGAGCGTTCGGATCGAGTATGGAGAGCTGAATCATGGCCTGGATTAGCTTAATCATGGCCGGTCCTCCCGGAGCAGGGCGGGGGCGGGCAGAGCACCACCGGTCTCGGAGACACGACGCAGAGCTTCTTTTTCGCCCCCAAGGAATCCGTGAACGGCTGGATCTTCGGCGCGGGCCTTGTCATGCGACTGCCGACTGCCACCAGCAGTCAGCTGGGCGAAAGGGTCTGGGGCGCGGGCCCAACGGCCGTCGCCCTCCGCCAAGACGAAGCCTGGACGTACGGACTTCTGCTCAACCACGTCTGGTCCTTCGCGAGCCGGGGCGACACGAGCGTCAATGCCACCCACGTCGAGCCGTTCCTCGCCTCCACCACGGCGTCTCTGACCACGTTCGGTCTGAACTCGGAGGCCGACTACGACTGGCTGGCCCGCCAGTGGACGCTGCCCGTCGACCTCGCGCTCTCCCAACTGGTCCGCATCTCCGGCTCCCCGGTCAGCCTCTCGGCCGGGTGGCGGTACTACTTCGACCGGCCTGCCGGGGGGGCCGAACTGGGCCGTCAAGGCTTCGATCACGCTGATGTTCACGAAGTGACGCCCGGAGATCGATGGCCGCACGACCGAAAGCCGGTGTCCCCGCAGGAGAACGCTAGACATGAACCAGGCCACGAACCGGAAACCAAAGGAGAAAGACAGCATGTCGAAAACCATCCTGGCCATTACTACCCTGTGCACGCTGGCCATCGCAGGAGGCGCCTCCGCTGCCCCGCCCGCGGACTATGTCTTCAAGAACGGCTCGGTCTACACCATTGAGACGAAGACCCCGAAAGCCCAGGCGGTCGCCGTCACGGGAAAGAAGATCTCTTACGTCGGGAGCAACAAGGGCGTGATGGCCTTCGTGGGGAAGAAGACGAAGGTCATCGATCTGAAAGGCCAGATGCTCTTGCCGGGCTTCATCGAGTCGCACATCCACCCGACCACCGCCCTCATTTCGGAAGGGGCCGACCTCCAGCTGGAAACGGTAGAGGAGGTCCTGGCCGCGACCAAGCGCTGGGCCGACGCGCACCCCGACGCGAAGATCGTCCGCGGGTTCGGATGGCGCTACTATCTCTTCCCGCAAACCGGCCCGGACAAGGCGCTCCTCGACCGGCTCTTCCCGGACCGTCCTGTCGTCCTCATCGCGATCGACGGCCACAGCGGCTGGGTCAACAGCAAGGCCCTGCAGCTGGCGGGGGTGACCGCGGCGACACCGGACCCCATGCCAGGCTTCAGCTGGTTCCAGCGCGACCCGAAGACGTCGGAGCCGACGGGCTGGCTTGTCGAGGTGCCCGCCTTCCAGCAGGTCTTCTTCAAGCTGGAGCCGCCCACCCCCGAATCGATCGTCGCTGCATTGACCGCTCAGATGCCGCGATTCGCCGAAGCCGGTTTGACGGCGGCCTTCGACGCCGGCATGCCGACGATGGCAGCCGAGGACGGCTTCGAGATGTACCAGTCCCTGGAGAAGGCGGGAAAGCTGACGCTCCGGATCGTCGGGAGCTACTACTGGAACAAACCCGACGTGACCGACCCGGTCGGGATCGTCATGAAGCTCTCCGAGCGCTTCCACTCCGAGCTTGTCCAGGCCAGAGTCCTGAAGATCAACATCGACGGCGGTGAGTCGCAACACACGGCCGTCATGCTCGAGCCGTACTTCGACCGTCCGGGATTCCGCGGCGACTACCTGCTCGACCCGAAGCTCATTCGCGCGGCAGTCCTGAAGGCGGAGGCGAACGGGGTGGACACGCATGCGCACTCCTACGGCGACGGAGCCACGCGCACCTACCTCGACGCCGTTGAAGCGGCCCGGAAGGCCTGCCCGAAGAGCAAGTCGCGGCACACCGCGGCGCACGCGATTTTCCTCGTCGACCAGGACATCCCGCGTTTCGCAAAGCTGAACGTCACGATGCAGACCTCGGCCCAGTGGATCGCCCCGGACCCAGGGATCGAACTCATGACCAAGATCGTGGGCCGGGATCTGGTCTTTTCGGAGTACGGCCGTATGAACTCAGTGCTGAAGACACACGGCAGGGTAGCGCTCGGCACAGACTGGCCCGGAGCGGGCTACGTCTCCACCTTCCGCCCGCTCGACGCGATCCAGGTAGCCGTGACACGGGCGATCCTGCCGCAGTACGGGAAGGCGCACTTCATGCCGGCTCTCCCTCCTGACAACGAGCGGATCACTCTGGACCAGGCGCTCCGTGCGAGCACGATCGACTCGGCGTACGTGCTCGGACTGGAGAAGGAGGTGGGCTCGCTCAAGGCTGGCAAGAAGGCGGATCTCGTGATTCTCGAGAAGGACCTGCACAAGATTGCACCAAGCGAGATCAGCACGACGAAAGTAAAACTGACGATGATGAACGGGAAGATCACATACGGCTCGGGGAAGTGAAGGATGATTGAAAATGAAGAAGTTCCTGATTCGTTCCATGGTGGTGGGAGCCCTGGCTCTTGCTGCTGCGTGCTCCACGCTTCAGCTCTCGGTCGACTACGACACAGCGACAGACTTCTCGAAGTACCGGACCTTCACGCTCAAGCACGGTTCCGCTCCGAAGGACTCCATCGCCGAGAGCCGGCTCGACACAGCACTCGAGGCCGCCATCGTCTCGCGCGGACTCACCCGCGTTCCAGAGGGTGGGGACCTGACCATCATCAGCCACTTCAAGCTGGGCAGCGAGACCCAACTGAACACTATGAACTACGGGTACACCGGCTGGCTGGGCTGGCGCTGGGGTGGGCTCGGAATGCAGACCCAGACCACGACTGTCGAAGAGATCCCCACGGGGAGACTGGTCGTTGACGCCGTCGACGCGAAGACGGGCAAGGCCGTGTGGCGGGGAATCGCGAAGGACCGGATCTCACAGTCCGGCACGCCGGAGGATTACCAGAAGCAGGCACGAGAGGTTGCATCCGAACTTTTCGCCAACTTCCCTCCTTCGCAGAAGAAGTAGGCGAGGAGCGAGTTCGGCGCGCGTTGCCGGGGCGGAAAACAAGCCAATTTGTAGTGCCAACCGAACGAGAGAATTGGCTTGAAATAGGCGCACCGGCGCCCCAGGTTTGGGATGGCAACCTTCACTCGGAGACGGAGTTCCCTGGCTCCGGGGGGGGCCTTGCCACAGTGGCCAACGTGGTGCGCCGCCACCGCGGGTGGGTCTGGGCCGAGGGCGAGAAGGAGAAGGGAGCCACGTTCTGGTTCACTCTCGGAGCTGGCGAAAAGAAAGAAGTGGAACGGGCCTCGGAAAAGAGGAAGGAGACCTGAGCATGAAACAAAAACTGATGCGGGGGAGAAGCGGAGGGGACCGCCGTGGATGGCTTCCGAGGGGCACGAGAGCCTTCGGCGCGTCATTCGTGTGCGGGAGCTTGGCGGCCGCGACGTTCCTCCTGGTCCTGGCGAGGACGGCTGTGGGGGCCGAGCCGTCGCGCGCCGGCTTCCCGACAGCCTCCGAGTGCGCGCTGCAGGAAGACGGAACTCCTCCGCCCGCAAGGACCACCCACCTCATCGGGGCGTACGCGATCCGGGACGTCCCGGAATGCCACCTGACGTGGGAGGGGGCCGGCGTCATGCAGGGGTTCCCGCCGCCGGCCGGCCGGCGAATCACCCCGGCAAACATGTGGGCTTACCCGTTCAACAGGTGGACTCTGCAAAACGCGAGCCGGGTCATGCGGACCTCGCCGATGGCCCTTGCGCACACGGCGCCCCGGAAGCTCCCGGAGGCACTCGACACAAGCCTCGCGTCCCGGCAATTCACGATCAACGGGAGGACGGAGACCCTCCCGGCCTTCGCGGAACGCAGCTTCACTGACGCGTTGCTCGTTCTCCGGGGCGGGAAGGTCGTCCTGGAGTGGTACGGCAATGGCATGAACGCCGCAAAGCCGCACTACGCCGCCTCCGTGACGAAGTCGGTGACCGGCCTCCTGGCCGAGCTGCTCATCGCCCAGGGGAAGCTCGACCCATCCAGGAAGGTCAGCGCTTACGTGCCCGAGCTGGCGAAGTCGCCTTTCGGCGAGGCGACGGTCCGGGACGTTCTCGACATGAAGGTCAACGTCGGCGCGGGCGAGATCAAGGCGGGCGTGCCCGACCCGATCGGCGCCAGGATGTGGACAGCCCTGACGCTCGAGAGCCGCGAGTCGGTCTACGACCTCCTCGCGGAGGTGAAGGCCGAGGGCCCGATGGACGGAGCGTTCCACTACACGACCCTCACCACCGAGGTTGCTGGCTGGATCCTGACGCGGGCGGCGGGACGGCCGTACGAGCAGCTGGCTCACGACGAGCTGTGGTCGAAACTCGGGGTAGAGGACGACCTCTTCGTCGTCGTTGACCCGGCAGGCAAGGCAGGCGCGGGCTACGGCATGAACGTCTCCGCGCGGGATCTCGCCAAGCTCGGGCAGATGATCGTCGACGGCGGCAAGGTAGATGGCCGCCAGGCGTTCCCGAAGGCGGTCATCGACGGGCTCTTCGCCGGCGGCGACAAGGAAGCATGGCGACGCGGCAGCTTCAAGGAGCTAACGAGCCTCGACGGTTATCGTTCCTACTGGTACCAGCAGGTCGGAGGCAAGGTCATCATTGGCCTCGGCGTCTACGGCCAGATGCTGTATGTCGACCACGAGCGGGACCTCGTCCTGGTGAAGTTCGCGTCGATGCCGGCTCACGGCGTGAGGGAGTACACGGCCGGCTGGGGAGAGGTCGGAGCCCAGCTGTTCGCCAAGTGAAGGGACGAACCGGGCTTGAGTCTGAAACTGAGGGTTCCTGAAATGTTCCGAAGACTCGCGGCGGTCTCTCTCTTCCTCGCGCTCGGGGCATGCCCCTTGAGGGCGGGTGCCTTGCCCGAGGAGCCGCCAACCCAGGGAGAGGCTGCCGAGCTGAGGCGGATTCTCGAGGAACTCCGTCACCGCGTGGAGGCGCTGGAGGCCGCCGGGCCGGCGCGTTCCGAGGCCGAGGAGGTCAGGAAGCTCCTCGGCGAGGCTGAGAAGCGGATCGTCGCCCTGGAGGAGCGGCATTCCGCCATTCTTCTCTACCGCCCATGCAGGAACACTCCTCGACTGCTCCGGACCGCCCCACGAAAATGAATCTGGACCTGGAACCGCCGGAGAAGCCGAAGCCCGACGACTGGCGGCGCTACCTCCCGGACGTCTACTGGAGCCTCCGCGTGAGGGTCGGCTTCACCAGCTCCAGAGAGAGCGCGATCGCGAACCTGGGCTCGCGAGCCGGGCTCCAGGGGAAGGCGCCTCTGGCCGGGCGCGTGAGCGCGATCGGCCGGCTGGAGCTGGGAGTCAACGTCGTCAACCAGAACTCCAAGTTAGTTCGTGATCGGAGCCGCGATCGGCGTTGACATCTCGAAGCACTTGTCGATCGGGGCCGCCTTCAACGAGGTACGGGATGGTGTCAGTGCGCCGGGACCCAACGAACCGAAGGAGGGGGACCAAGCGGCCCTCTTCGCGGCGCGGTATCTCGGCGGGCCCTTCCTGGCGGCCGTCACCTACTCGCCCACCCGAAACCACATGGTCGACGACAAGGGGGCCTACCTCGGCACGCAGGGCTGGGAACTCTTCCTCCAGTACGACGCCGGGCGGCACTGGCAGCTTCTCGGGGGATTCAACTCCCTCTCCTGGCCCTGTGGGGCCACCCTCTCCCCGCTCACGCGCTCACGCGGGGCGAGGGGAAAGGATTTTCCGGAAATCGCCTAATGTCTCCTATCCACTCCTCATCTCGTGACGCCAGGCATTCGGCATCAGGCAGACGATCCGCGTGGCTCTGTGAGAGCCATCGCCTGGCACTGGGATTGCAGATCTTTCCAACAGTCCGGTGAATTTCTGCCGGCGTCGTCGGGCTGAAATCCTCGTGGTTGGGCCGACAGTAGTGATAAAGGAGATGTCCATGAGTCGATACCTGAAGCCCACGTTTGCATCACGAATGTGACGATGCAGAGTTCGGCTCAGTGGGCCATGCCTGATCCGAGCAACCGCCCTCGTTGGCGCCGACAAAGGTGACGCTGATCATGGCGCACGCAGAATTCCATGACACGGGAGGAATCGATCTCATCATGATGAACGGCGAGGTCACCCACCGTGACGAGCCATGAAAGCCAATTCCATTGACCTGGTGATCTGACGTATCGCCGGCGGAAGGAGCCCTAAGTCATGAGAATGTCGACGATCCTGGCAGCTTCATTGCCGGCCGTCGCACTCGACTGGCCAATTAGCGCCGAAGTTGTGTTCGCCGAGACAGCCATTGCGCCCGCGGCCACCGGGATGGATGCGAAGGTCCAGTTCGCCGCCATCCAGGCATCACCGCAGGCCACGGCGCTCTCCGGCACGGTCAGCGGTCAGGTCCCCGGCAGGTCACGAAACCCTACGACCTCGTCTTCGCCCTCCGCACTCCAGACGGGACCGTCTCCGCGAAGGAGGCGGCCTATCGGAGGATCCTCGAGGAGACGCTCGACCCGACGGACCGTCCCAAGCTCCGGGGGAGGTGAGCGAGGCCGTCGTCGTTCACATGGAGAAGGAAGGATGGCCAAGAAGCGCCACGACAAGGGGATCCATACCCCCGGCTTCCCCAGGGGCTACCTTGGGTTCGAGCTGCTTCTGGAGTTCCCCCTTCTCAACTCAACGCCACGAAGGTCAAGCCGACGATAATGAACGGGAAGGTCACGTACCAGGCGCAGTAGCGAGACTGGTACCAGAGTAGAAGGAGAGATCTCGTGAAGAAGCCGGGACGGGACCGTCCGGTCGGGCCGCGGCACTGCAAGCGGGAATCCCTGCCGGAGGCGAACGCCGTCCGGACAGACCCCTGGGCAGAGAGAAGGGAAACCGGGACGGCGATAGATCCTCTAACGGTTCTGTCGGATGAGCGCGATGCCCGTTCCATCCTCAGGATGGTTCTCGATGCGATTCCTCAGCGCATTTTCTGGAAGGACCGTGAAGGGCGCTACCTCGGCGCGAACCGTCCGTTCGCCCACGACGCCGGCGTCGACAGCCCGGAGGAACTCCTCGGGAAGACCGATTTCGATCTTCCGTGGAAGGGCCTGGCCGCGGCCTACGTCGAGGACGACCAGAGGGTGATGGAGAGCGGCCGGCCGTCCTACGGCTACGAGGAGCCGCTCACGAGGGCCGACGGCTCGACCGTCTGGCTCAGGACGAGCAAGATCCCGATTCGGAACGGCAATGGCGCTGTCGTTGGCGTCCTCGGGAGCTACGAGGACATCACGGAGCAACGCGAGGCCAAGCGCGCTCTTGAGAGAAGCGAGGAGTCTGTGCGCGCCCGGCTCGAGGTGATCCTCTCGCCCGCCGGGGACGCGGGGACCCTGCGGCTCGCTGACGTCGTCGACGTCCCCGGCCTGCAGGCAATGATGGACGGCCTCTACCGGGTGACACGGATCGGCTTCGCCCTCATCGACCTCGAGGGCCGGGTCCTCGTCGCGACGGGCTGGCAGGACATCTGCACCCTGTTCCACCGGGTCCACCCCGAGACGCTGCGCAACTGCGTCGAGAGCGACACGGTGCTCTCTGCGGGCGTCGAGCCGGGGCAGGTGAAGTTGTACCGTTGTAAGAACGGCATGTGGGACATAGCGTCTCCGGTGCGGGTCGGGGCGAGGCACATGGGGAACGTCTTCCTCGGTCAGTTCTTCTTCACGGAGGACGAGCCTGACCTGGAGGCGTTCCGGGCACAAGCGCGCCTCCACGGGTTCGACGAGGAGGCATACCTCGCGGCCCTCGGACGGGTGCCGCGCTGGCCCCGGGCGACCGTCGAGGGAATCGTGGCGTTCTATGCCCGGCTCGCCGCCCTCATCTCGACCCTGAGCTTCCAGAACGTCACGCTCGGCAGGACCCTCGCCGAACGCGACAGGCTCCTTGACTCGATCCTCGAGGGGCAGGAACAGATCCGGGCGCTGAACACCGGACTCGAGCGACGGGTAGCGGCCCGGACGGCTGAGCTGGAGGCAGCGAACCGGGAACTCGCATCCTTCTCGCGCACCGTCTCGCACGACCTGAGGGCCCCGCTTCGCGCGGTCGCCGGATTCAGCTCCATCCTCGCGGAGGAGGCGTTCGACCACCTCTCGGACGAGGAACGCGGCCACGTCGACAGGATTCGGGCTGGGGTCCACAAGATGATGACCCTCATCGACGACCTCCTGCGACTCGCACGGGCCACCCGCAGCGAACTCGCGACCGCGCGGACGGACCTCGGAAGCCTCGCGGTCTCGCTCGCCCGGGAAATCCACGCGGAAGAGCCGGAGCGCCGCGTAACGTGGGTGATCGCAGCCGGAATCGAAGCCGAGTGCGATGCCGGCTTACTCCGGGTCGTTCTCGAGAACCTCCTGCGCAACGCGTGGAAGTTCACGTCGCACCACGAGGCCGCCCGGATCGAGTTCGGGGAGGAGCGAAACGGCCAGGAACAGACCTTCTTCGTGCGGGATGACGGCGCGGGGTTCGACCCGCGATACGCCGGGAAGCTCTTCGCCCCGTTCCAGCGGCTCCACCCGGAGACGGAGTTCCCGGGCTCAGGGGTGGGCCTCGCCACAGTGGCCAACGTGGTGCGCCGCCACGGCGGGCGCGTCTGGGCCGAGGGCGAGAAGGAGAAGGGGGCCACCTTCTGGTTCACGCTCGAAGCGGGAATAGGAGAAGAGGTGGCGAGGTGCGGGAGAGAGTAATGAGACCTGGAAGGCGCCTCTCGCCATGAGCGTGAGCGCGATCGGCCGGCTGGAGTACCAGAACGCCCAGCTCCATTTCGCGTACGCGAAATGTCCCCTTCCTCATCTCGTCATGGCAAGCCGTTGAATCCCTCTCCTGGCTCCACCACTCGCCCCACGCACCCGGCCCTGAACGCGTCGCATGGCACTGGGCTTGCTGATCTTCCCGGCAGTTCGGTGAAGCGCTCCCCCGAAGGGCGAGCGTTCGGATCGAGTAAGGAGAGCTGAATCATGGCCTGGATTAGCCTAATCATGGCCGGTCTCTTCGAGATTGGCTGGCCCGTGGGGCTCAAGCTCGGGTGGACCGAGGAGGGGCGCGGCCCCTCTGGATCCTCTTTGCCATCGGCTGCATGGGGTTGAGCGGCGCGCTGCTCCTCTACGCCCAGCGTCAGATCCCGATGGGAACCGCCTACGCCGTCTGGACCGGGATCGGTGCGGCCGGGACCTTCGTCGTCGGGATCCTTGCCTTCGGCGATTCGGCCGCCACTCTTCGTCTCGTCTCGGCAGGACTGATCATCGCCGGCGTCGTCGGGCTGAAGTTCTCGTGATCGTACCGACAGGAGAGGAAACATCTATGAGTCGAGACCTGATGTCCGCTATCGCGCCACGAGTTGTCACGCTTCTCCTGGCTCTTTCGATCTGCCCAGCCGCCGCCGCCCAGACGCCGGTCGACGACGCAGCCCTCGCGAAAGAGCTGCAGAACCCGGTAGCCGACCTCCTCACGGTGCCGATCGAGAACCGGTTCGACGTGGCGTCCTCGAGCCTCCAGCGATACGTTCTCATGGTCCAGCCGGTCCTCCCGTTCGAGTTGAGCAAGGACTACGTCTTGATCTCGAGGACTCTCCTCCCGCTCGTCCACGTCACGGCACAAGGCGGCGGAGGGCAGAGCGCCACCGGCCTCGGAGACACGACGCAGAGCTTCTTTTTTGCCCCCAAGGAATCCGTGAACGGTTGGATCTTCGGCGCCGGCCCCGTCCTGCGTCTGCCAACGGCTACCAGCAGCCAGCTCGGCGAACGGGTCTGGGGTGCGGGCCCGACGGCCGTCGCTCTTCGCCAAGACGACGCATGGACGTACGGACTTCTGCTCAACCACGTCTGGTCGTTCGCCAGCCGGGGCGATACGAGCGTCAATGCCACCCACGTCGAGCCGTTCCTCGCCTACACCACGGCGTCTCTGACCACGTTCGGCCTGAACTCGGAGGCCGACTACGACTGGCTGGCCCGCCAGTGGACGCTGCCAGTCGACCTCGCGCTCTCCCAGCTCGTCCGCATCTCCGGCTCCCCGGTCAGCCTCTCGGCCGGGTGGCGGTACTACTTCGACCGGCCTGCCGGGGGGGCCGAACTGGGCCGTCAAGGCTTCGATCACGCTGATGTTCACGAAGTGACGCCCGGAGATCGATGGCCGCACGACCGAAAGCCGGTGTCCCCGCAGGAGAACGCTAGACATGAACCAGGCCACGAACCGGAAACCAAAGGAGAAAGACAGCATGTCGAAAACCATCCTGGCCATTACTACCCTGTGCACGCTGGCCATCGCAGGAGGCGCCTCCGCTGCCCCGCCCGCGGACTATGTCTTCAAGAACGGCTCGGTCTACACCATTGAGAAGAAGACCCCGAAAGCCCAGGCGGTCGCCGTCACGGGGAAGAAGATCTCTTATGTGGGAAGCAACAAGGGGGCGAATGCCTTCATTGGGAAGAAGACTCAGGTCATCGACCTGCAGGGCAAGATGCTCCTGCCGGGCTTTGTCGAGTCGCACATCCACCCGGCCCTGGCCATCCTGGCCGTCGGCGCCGACCTGCAGACCGATTCGATCGACGAGGTTCTTGCCAAGGTGAAGGCCTGGGCCGATGCCCACCCGGGTGAGAAGGTCGTCAGGGGATTCGGCTGGCGCGCCACGCTGTTCCCTCCCACGGGCCCCACCAGGGAGGCGCTGGACAGGGTGGTCCCCGATCGCCCCGTGTTCCTGATCGGCGTCGACGGGCACAGCGCGTGGGCGAACAGCAAGGCCCTCCAGATGGCGGGCATCGATGCGAAGCACCCCGATCCGGTGCCGGGCTTCAGCTACTACCAGCGCGATCCCGCGACGAAGAACCCGACCGGGTCGCTGGTGGAAACGGTCGCCATGCAGGAACTCAACAACAAGCTGGAGCCGATGAGCCCGGACCGGGTCGTCGCGGCCGCGACCGACCTCTTGCCGCACTTCGCCTCCGCCGGCGTCACGTCCGTCTTCGATGCCGGGATCAGTGTCATGCCGACCGAACCTGGGTACGAGATGTACCAGCGGCTCGAGCGCGAAGGGAAACTGCCGGTGCGCGTCGCCGGCAGTTACTACTGGAACCAGCCCGCGGAGGACGATCCCGCTGGCAAGGCGCTGAAGCTGCGGGAGAAGTACCACTCCGAACTCGTCCAGCTGACCACCCTGAAGATCAACGTGGACGGAGGGGATCTCCAGCGCTCGTCTGTCATGCTGAAGCCCTACGCCGACGATCCGAACTACCGCGGCGAGTTCCTCCTCGGACCGAAGCTCATCAATCCAGCCGTCCTGAAGGCGCAGGCAAACGGACTGGACACCCACGCGCACGCCACGGGGGACGGGGCGATCAAGGCGTACCTTGACGCGGTGGAGGCGGCAAGAAAGGCCTATCCCAAAAGCCCGTCGCGCCATGTGGTCGCCCACGGCCTCTACATGACCGACGACGAGGTCGCGCGCATGGCCAAGCTGAACGTCACCTACCAGGCCTCTCCGCAGTGGAACACGCCCGACCCCGTCGTCGAGATCTCCACCCGGATCATCGGCAAGGAGGTGATGTTCCGCGAACTGGGGCGCATCAACTCCGTCCTGAAGGCCGGGGGGCGCGTCGCCTTCGGGACCGACTGGCCCGCGGCGAACTACGCCTCCACGTACCGCCCTCTCGACGGGATTCAGGTGTCGATGACGCGGGCGATCCTGCCCCAGTACGGAACGAAGCAGTTCATGGCCGCCCTCCCGCCCGACAACGAGCGGATCACGCTGGATCAGGCGTTGAAGGCCTACACGCTCGACGCGGCCTACGTCTTGGGGCTCGAGAAGAAGGTCGGCTCGCTGAAGGCCGGCAAGCTGGCGGACATCGTCGTCCTCGAAAAAGACCTGCACAAGCTTGATGCCAAGGACATCAGCACAACGAAGGTCGATCTGACGATGATGAACGGGAAGGTCACCTACCGGGCGCAATGACGGGGCCAGGTCCGGGAAAGGACCAGGGGCACGGAAAGGGTACAACACAATGATGAAGACACGCCTGGCAGCGGTGGTTGGATTCACTGGGGTTGTCGTATTGACCCTGTCGTATCCCGTTTTCGGGCAGGAGAAGACGAGCGCCGTCAGCAACAGTTCCAGCCCCGTCAGCGTTTCGAATTCCATCTGGACTCGCCCGGCCCTGGGCGGGGATTGGTGGGGAGCGCGGTCGGAGCTGAAGGAATCCGGGCTGACTGTTGGACTGGAACTCACTCAGTTCGGGGCTGGCATGACAAGTGGGGAAGGCTCGAAGGGCTGGCAATACGGGGGAAAGCTCGATATCTATCTCGCGTTGAATGGCGAGCAGGCTGGACTGTGGAAGGGGCTGTTTATTGTCGTTCGCGGGGAGCAAAACTATGGTCACGACGTCAACGGATTCGGTGGAACGCTGATCCCGAATAACTCGAGCCTGGCTTTCCCCGGCTCTGGCGAGGGCGACGCGGGCGTCGAGATCACACAGAAGCTCTCCGGTACCGTTGCCATCAAATTTGGCAAGCTGAACATGGTTGATGCCGCCAAGGCCACGCCCATAAAGGGGGGCGGCGGTATCGATACCTTCATGAACACGGCCCTGGCGGTGCCGCCCACGGGACTGTTACCGCCAGAAATCTTCGGGGCGTTTCTCAACGTCAGCACGAAGGGGGTGTCTTTTGCGCTGGGCGTCTATGACCCTGTCAGCGCTGCCCAGCGCTGGGGCTTCAAGAATCTGTTCCAGGAAGGCGTCAGTTTCCGGGGGAGCGCCACGCTGACGGCGAAACCGTTCGGACTTCGGGGCTTTTACGGGGTCAAGGCCATGTACAGCACGGCGCATGGGCTGGATCTCAACACAGTCCCCGATCTCTTGCTTCCGCCGGGCAGCACCGCCGTGCTGGCGACACGCTCCAAACCCTACTATTTCGGAGCCAGCTTCCAGCAGTACCTGTATCAGTCTGCCAGTGACCCGAATCGCGGCTGGGGTTTTTTCGGAGAGTTCGGGTTTTCCGACAGCAATCCGACCCCGCAGCAATGGGCTGGATATTTTGGCCTCGGAGGCACCGCTCCGCTGCCCGGGCGCGCCGGCGATCGCTGGGGAGTAGGGTTTTTCCGGAACTCGCTGAGCGACGATCTGGTTTCGGGCTTGAGCCCCCAGCTGGAGTTGCGCGATGAACAGGGTCTGGAGGTTTTTTACAATATTGCGGTCACACCCTGGTTCCATGTCACTCCCGACATCCAGGTGGTCAGGCCCTTCCTGGGGGGGTATCCCTACGCGGTATTCGCCACGTTGCGAGCCAACATGAAACTCTAGAACTCCCCCAACCCCTCTTCACAAAAGAGGGGGCTTTTCCGGCCTTCTTCCTGCGTGCGGCTCGCGATCGTGAGTCCGGCTCGCCTTGATGCCGGAGCCTCTCAGAATACGAGGCTGATATACCCCGTCGGCCCCTCGTACTTGTAGTCGAGCCGTGCCGAGGGGTCGCCGTTGTTCTCGACCTTGATTTGCGTCTGCGCCCAGGCGGCGCCGATGCCGACGTTCTTCCACGGGTACCAGTCGAGAGCCACCTTCCAGTCGAGGAGGGTTCCCTTCACGTCGCCGATCGTGGCGGCGAACCCCTTGATCCGGGCGGTGAAGAGGAAGCCGGGAAGAAGCGTGTAGCGGAAGTGGGCCCCCACAGCCGGGATCGGGGCGACGAGACTCCGGCTCTGCCGGTCGAACGACGTGGCCGTCGACCCGCCGGACCCGGTGATCGCCGCCTGACCCTCCACGCTGACTGTGTTGACCAGAGTCGAGACGCCAATCATCAGCCCGGCCTCGGTCTTGGGTTTGTTGATCAGCGAATACGAGTAGTAGACCTCGGCGTCCCAGACGCGGAGCGCGGTGTCGAGCGAGGCGCCGGCGTGGAAGATGTCATCGCCCACCTGGATGTCCTCCTCGAGTACGTGTGAAGCGGTCCGGTTCCAGTTCAGCAAAGTGAAGTCAATACGGGCGTGCCGGCCCAGACGCCAGTAACCGTCGGCGCGGAAGTTGAACTGGTTTCCCTTGAGGCCCAGGTCGTCTTCCAGGTTCACCTCGGTTCCGATTCCGAGGGAGGCCGAGTCGATCCGGACAGTTGTCGTGAAGTTCTGGAGGAAGCCGCCCAGATCGAGTCGGAACTTCTCGTCGATCCCCTTGGCCGCCTCGAACTCGGCGCTTGTCTGGGCGAGGGCGGGCACGGAAACCAGGAAGAGGACAGCGAGGAACAATGAAGCGCGGAGGGATAATCTCATTTCGTCTCCTTCTTTCAGCGGTCGGGACTCGCTATGGATCCGAACGTCGCCATGCGATGGCCCGAGCCCTTGGACTAAGAAACAGCCTTTGCTTCGGATACTCGACCACGGCGTACTCAACGCTGCCGCCATAGTACCGGGGCCGGTGGCAGGCCCCGCCGCGGTTGTGGTACGCCACGCCTTTCACGTACACCGCCGAGCAGTCCGATAGCAGCGACGACACGAATGCCGGCCTCAATTTCGAGAAAACCGGAATGCCGGCGGCTGATAACCGAGTGGTCTACTTTCCTCCGGAATAGTCACAGTATTCCCGTCCCGAAGGGATGAATAGTGAGGCGACATGATCTCCACGCCGCCCGCGTTGAACTCGTCCTGAATATTCTGGTGAAGCTGCGAGTAGATTTCTGGAGAGTGCCGGACGTCAACCGTATAGCCATTGATCTCGTACGAAACATAGAAGTCGTTGAGCGCGGTCTGCAAAACGAACGGCGGCGGGTCTTCGACGATGCGTGGTGTCTTCCTCGCTGCCTCGAAAAGGAGCCGGTGAACCGTACGCCACGGCGCGTCATAGCCTATTGTGACTGTTGTGTGAATACGAAAGCCCCCGTAAGAGTTCGCCTGAGTGAAGTTCTGGATCTGCCCCGAAATCAAGATCGAATTCGGAACCGTGATCACGACGTTCTTGATCGTCCTCACTCTCGTCACAAGCAGCGTCTTCTCCGTGACGTCGCCGTACGTGTCACCAATCTGCACTCGATCGCCAACCCGGAAAGCCTTGGTGTAGGTCAGTACGAGTCCTGCAAACGCGTTAGAGATGGCAGAACTCGAAGAGATGGAAAACAGGAGTCCGAGCGCGAGCGAAATCCCTTTGAAGGCCTCAGATCCCGACCCGGGCAGATAGGGGAACAGAGCAACGAGGGCGAACGCGAGAATGAGGATCCGGATGACCTTGAACGTCGAGTCGGCCCAGTCCTGCTCGAAGCCAGGCAAAACGATTGCGCCGCTCTCGACCTCCTCGAAAAAGAGCCTCAGGATCTTGAGGAAGAAAAGGGCGACCCCGGAAATGATGACGACAAAGAAGAGACTTGGGATGTAGGCAATGAGAGCCGTGGCAACGGTGTTCAGTGGCGTCAAAATCCAATTCCACAAGGTCCGGGCCAGGCCCGCCGTCCAGGGAAGAATGGTCAGGACAAACAAGACATAAGAGAGAATGATTGCTGCGAGCCCCATCCAGCCCGAAAAGCGCACGGCACTGATGAGCGTCCGGCGCAGAAAATGGTAGAGCTGGTGCTCGCCCAGCTTCTGAACCTCCAGAATTCGTTTCTCTCGCTCCGAAAGTATCTTCGAGATGCGTGGCCCGAGCCGGCCGATGATGAGGAATAGTGCAATGAGCAGGAACGTGGCGCCGGCTGCTTCTCCGAGAGAAATCCCGATGTTCCTGAGGCGAAACTCCTCACGCCGCTTCTCGATCGCGCTCCGGATCTTCAGCGCAAAACTCTTGGCGAGAAGAGAGCGGGCGATTCCGGCTTTCCGTGCGTCGGCCTCGAGTACCAGCATGAAGGTGACGCCCTCCGTTGAAATGGCACTACCAAGTTCATCCTCGACAACCGTGATGGCCGCTGGATCGACGAGCACGTTCTTGGCAGCCTTGTCGATCCTCTCCGCGATCCCTTCTGCCCGCTGGACAGCGGTCATTGCACCCAACTTCCCATGGAGCGTGAACAGACGCTCGCCCTGGAAGACGACGTCCGCTTGCTCCTCCTGAGCTGTAGACGGTCCCTGGGAAGGGCCCTGCGCCCCTCCCGCTGGACGCGGAGCAACTGCCGCCACAGAAATGGTGAAAACGAGAAAATGCCGGACCGCGCCTGTCCGTGGTAACTTCATTCACGCCTCCTGTCGTCCGCATCCTGGCAACAGGAAAGGCGGCGTGATGGCTCAGTCACGGATGTTCGACGACGACGTACTCGACGTTGCCGCCGTAGTACCTGGGCCGGTAGTAGGTCCCGCCACAGTTGTGGTACGCCACGCCGTTCACGTACACAGTCGAGCAGTTCGGCGGCAGCGACGACACGATGGCGCCGATGATCAGGCCGGCAGCAATGCCGCCGATGATCGCGGCGCCGATGTCCGGCTGGCGGTACCCGGAGTAGTAATGGTGGGGCCTGCGCGGCGGAGGATAGTGCACGGACGGAGGATGGTGCGGTCTGTGTGGACGGTGGTAGGACGAGATGCTAGTGCGCGTCTCGTAGTACTGCGCCGGCGCGGGCATGGCAGCCGAGAGGAGTGCGCCCGCGACGAGAAGCGCGGCGAACGGACGGGCGAGACCAAGGCTCGATGCTTCTTTCACAGGGTACCTCCTATTTAGCCGCTTTCTTGGCCTTCGAGGCGGGCTTGGCTGCGGGGGCTTCTGGCGCTGCAATAGTCATCATTTCGGCACCTTCCGGCGGCGTGAATGCGAAGGTCTTCTCGTCGAACCGCGGGGCGAGATCCCACGTCAGAACCTCGAGGTGCTGCGGCTCCTTTCGACGGCCCAGCGTCGTGATGACGAGCTTCCGAGGGAGAGGCCGAGACCCCTTCTCGACCCACAGCTGCCAGTCGACGTCTTTCTGGTGGAACGCCAGATGGTCACATTCGGCCCCAGCCACCATTCCCGTTCCGACGACGACACCGTCCAGGACATCCGTGAGGAGTTCCTTGCGGACTGCCTCGCGGAGCAGGGAATCGAGCGGGACGGTCAGTCCGCGACTGCGCGTCACTTCCACCATCTCCTCGGGGTCGGACGGCACCGGCATGCTGCCGTAGAGGTTCTTCGCCTTCACCCACACGGTGAGCGTCTTCCCGTCGTAGAAGTACTGCTGGTCGTCGAGACCGTCCTTCCGAATGTCGAAGCGGATCCGGCCGTTTCCTCGCCGGAAGACGTCGATGGAGCCGCCGAACTGAATCTTGGCGCCCCCTTCACACACATCGTCGGTGTAGGTCTCGGAATGGAGGGCGTACTCAGTCAGCCCTTTCAGGAAGTCCCCCATCCTGTCGAGCGCGGCCTTTGCCGCCGGCTCGATGGAAGGGACGGGGGCCGTGTTCTTCGCGTTCTTTGTGTGCGGATCCGGTGGAGTGCCTTTCTCCTCGGCGGCAGCTGGAATGGCCAGGAGAAGCGCCAGGGTGAGGAAGAACGCGGCCGGCCTCCCAATGGGCCTCGAGCGGGAGAGAAAACATCGCGAGGGCGTGGCTTGGGAACAAGGCAGAGGGGCGATCTGTCGATTCATGACTCCTCCTTCGTAGAAGGCAGAGCAGGGTTCATGCCACCTGTCGTGCGCTTGCCGGAGTCCCGTCGAAGGAGGACGCGACCTCTCAGGATCGCCATCGCCATCGATCCCAAGACGCCCAGCGGCGGCCTTCTCCTCTACCCGCAAAGCCGGAACCTGACGGGAAACGCGTACGCGTTCCGGACCGGCTGGGCCGGCTTGAAGCGAGACTCGTACCCCCTCCATGGAAATTGCAGCTCTTTCCGAAATCAGGTACGGTTGCCGCGGCTACCCCCATGAACATCCTGTTAGCCGTTTATCTCCTTGTCGCCGCGGTCTTCCTGCTTGTCCTTGCTTTCCTGAGCTGGCGTCGCCGTCATGTGCCGGCCCTCCGGGAATTCACGTTGTTCTGTGTGAGCGTGGCGCTGCTCATGGCGTCTTATGCGCTGGAACTGACCCTGCATCGACTGGAGTCGCTGAAGCTCGCCCTCCATCTCGAGTGGTGTTCCGCACCTTTTGTCCCCTATTTCTGGCTCATGTTCAGTCTTGTCTGGTGCGGCTACGGCCACCTGGCAAACCGGGTGGTACGGCTCGTGCTTCTGCTACTTCCCATCGTGACGCTGCTTCTTGCCCAGACCAGCGATTACCATACCCTGCTATACACCTCGCTGTGGGTGGACACATCCGGTTCATTCCCAATGCTTGCGGCGCAAAATGGCCCCTGGTACTGGGTCGATTTTGCCTACATGAACTTCTGTATCGTCACAGCCAACATTTTGTTCATCAGGCAGTTCCGAAACGCACGGCCGCTCCACCGCCGGCAGGCCCAGATCATGATGCTGGCCTCGTTCATCCCCTGGATCGTTCACGTTGGATTCAACCTGGAATTCGGAAACGGCGTCTACATCACGCCGTTTGGACTCTCCATAACCGCCATGCTGTTCGCATGGGGAATCTTCCGCCAGCAACTCCTTGACACGACGCCGGTGGCGCGCCACGAACTGGTGGAACTGATGCGGGATCCGGTGCTGGTCTTCAATGATGCCGGGAGGCTTCTGGACCACAACCGGGCCGCCTGCCAGCTCCTGTGCGAGGGGAAAGGTCACGGGGACGAAATCACCAGAGCGGAGATCGTCCGCCGCGCTCCGGACCTGGCAGAGGCGCTGGAACGGGTTGAACGGGGCGAGAGCTGTACCTTCCGCCAGAGCCGCCGGGTGTTTTCCTTGTCCGCGACGGTTCTCAGCCCGGCTGCCGGCGAGAAGCTTACCCTCTGCATGCTCCATGACATTACCGAGCAATCCCGGGCCGAGGAGAGCCTTCGGTTGCTTAACGCTACCCTCGAAGAACGGGTTGCACGCGAGGTGGCGCAGAACCGAGCCAAGGATCAGGTCTTGGCGCGCCAGGCACGGATTGCCGCCATGGGGGAGATGGTGGGGGCCATTGCCCATCAGTGGCGCCAGCCGCTGGCGATTCTGGCCATCATCGTGCAGGACTTCTACGCCGCCGCAAAACAGGGGGGAGCGCCGTCACGAACGGCCTGGGACGAATTCAAGAGTGACGCTCTGGAACAGATCCGTCACATGTCCCGGACCATCGACGAGTTTCGCAATTTTCTGCGGCCCGACCACGGTCAAGAACGATTTCCAGTCGTCCAGTGTATGGAAGAGGCTGTGCGCCGCGGCCAATGCTGGGAGACGAGCGGTTCTCACTCTGCGTCAGGCTGAAGAAGACGCGATCCGCGCCGCCCTCGCGGCCGCAAACGGGAGGCAGGCGGCCGCTGCCCGGATCCTCGATATTGACTACTCGCGATTCAAGCGATTGCTGGAAAAGTATGGAATTACCATCCAAGGATGAAGGATGTGATCACGGAACTGACGACCGCGTGGGTGGCGATTCCGAAAACGGGACCGGGAAACAAGGGGCGGCGACAACGGCTCAAGCAGACGATCGATTACTACCAGAAGAACCAGGAGCGCATGCGTTACCACGAATTGCGGGCGCGGGACCTTGACATGGCCACAGGCGCCGTGGAGGGAGCCGTCAGGAACTTGGTCGGTCTGCGCATCGATGGTCCCGGAATGCGCTGGGGCCGCCCACGCTCCGAACACGTTCTTCCTTAGTAATTCCCGACATCGCTTGACATGAAAGAGCGATGAAAACATCGTGTTTTCATGTCGGAAACCATGGTCCAAATCAGAAACGTCCCCGTCGAGTTGCATCGTCAGCTCAAGGCCAGAGCAGCGATCGAGGGCCTGTCGATGTCCGATTTCGTGCTGCGCGAGATTCGAAAGGCGCTGGAACGGCCCACGCGAGCCGAAGTTCTGGCGCGCCTCAGGGCACAGCCTGTGAGGCATCTCAGACAGACTGCCAGCGAACTCATCCGTTCGGAGCGGGAATCCCGGTGATCGTGCTCGATGCCTCGGCTGTGCTCCGCACCTGATCGACTTCGAAGTCGTGCACGTCTTCATGCGGTTCGTGAGGAACGGCGAAATCGACCAGATCTCCGCGGCGTCAGCGATCGAGAACTTGTGTGCGCTGGACATGGAACGTCATTCACACGAACCGCTTCTCGAGCAGGTGTGGACGCTGCGCGACCAGCTGACGGCCTACGACGCCGTTTATGTCGCCCTCGCGGAAGCGCTCGATGCGGTGCTCTTGACGTGTGACGCGAAACTCGCTCGTGCCCCCGGCCTCGTGGCGCGAGTCGAACTGATGAGTGAGTAGTCAGTCAGGCCCGGAGCGCTACATCTTCTGATCTCCCTCCCCGCCGAGTGGGTCCACGCCCCCTCACCAAGGCTCTTGCCGCTCACTGAGCCTTGGGCGCAGCAGGATCCGCCAAGGGCTCCGTGGACGCAGGAGGTAGATTGTTCTGTCTCGAATTGTCTGGGTCCCTAACACTTCGACGGAGCAGAATCACCGACTCGCGCACGGCCTCGGCCATCCGGATCTTCTCCTCCCATGTGAGATCTCGAAGTTCACTTTGCCATGAGGCCTGCCGCGACAGGAGGAAGGAGACGTCACTCATCCAGGAATCTCCGGCAGAACAAGACCCACTTCCCAGCTAGCCCGTGGCGCTCTGCCAGCTTGCCGAGGTCGTCTCGCGAGAAACGATTCGATTCCAGAAGCGCCAAGACGCGAGCGTGGTCCTTTGGCCGGCCGACACTCAAGGCGATCAGTGCCAGATGGACCGCACTTACGACCCGGAGAGGGACCCCGTCGAAAACGGCAACCTCTGCCTCGTTCATGGCTTCTCGCGTCAACGGGTCGAATGGGGGAATGAACTGAACAGGCCAGGCTCCCACGCGAATCGCCTCTCCCTGCGGACGCAGTCCGAGCCGGGCGCAATACTCATAGATGGGACCGAGGACGTCGAGCCGGGCCGGACCCGGGAGTTCCACCAACACATCTGCATCGAGGGTCGCAACCGGCTCCGTGTAGCGCATCTGGGCAGTTGCCCCGAAGAGTGCGTAGGTCCGGATGACCCCTGCTTCGAGGAGTGCATTCAGGAGTTCGGCGACTTCACGCACGCGGTAACTTTACCGCGGCCAGCCGCTTCTGGGGATGACAGATTACTTCCACATTTCCACACGACCCGTGCTGGCCGCGCATCCCACCGCGCCTCCTTCCACGGGCCGCGCTCGCGCGCAGACCTGGCCCGGGACGAGAGCGGCAAGAGTCTCCGTGGCGAAGAGCGCTTGCCCAGGCGCCCCGGTGTGGCATGGCTCATACTCGGCCGATGGCTGCATCCGATGGGCCGGGCCTGAAGCGCAGGGGACCCAATCCCCGGCGGACTCGCCAGCGGGACGCGTTATTCGAGGTTCTGAAGGAGGCCCAGAAGCCGCTCACCGCGGACGAACTCCTGATGCGGGCGCGAGTTCGACTCCCCGGGCTTGGTGTCGCGACGGTCTACCGGACTCTGCGTCCGCTTCTCGACGACGGGTGCGTCGTTCCGGTTGCACTTCCCGATGGGTCGACCGTCTACGAACTGGGCGGGCGGCGCCCACATGCGCACTTCCGATGCTCGTCATGCGGGAGCGTGTTCGACGTCGATGCCGGTCCCGTTTGTGTGCCGCCGGGAACGGTTCTGCCAGGAGGGCTCCGGGTCGAGGCTTGGAGCCTCACACTCCAGGGTCTCTGCGCGAACTGCCACCACTCATCGGAATAGGTCAGAAGGGCCTGCCTTGGCAGGTTTCTACCTGAACGATTACTACTGATACTCAATTATCAGGAAGATGGCTTGAGGGCCCGTCCTCCGACGGCACGGGCACCCGTAACCACGAGAAGAAAAGGATCGGAAAACGAGCATACGGAGGCCTGGCCTCGGCCCGTCGCTTCAGAAAATGAGAATTGACGTTCGGGCGGCTGAGAGACCTCGGCACGAAGCTGGAACGGGAAGGAGGGGTTCTTCTCTCCATCTCCCTCGATGCCGGCGATCCCCTCCCGCTGAGGCAGAAGGCCAGGCGGCTCAATCCGCCAGGCAGGCTGTGTCTCGACGGCCGTGGGTTTGCCGGCGCCGCCGCGAGACTCCTCGGGGTCGAGGCCGTGCCTGCCTACCGGCTCGTCGAGGCAAACGGCACGGTCCGAGTTCTGTCGAACCTCGGAGAGGCTGAGGCCCTCTTTTCAAAATCGTCTCGCCCCACCGACGAGGAGGCTGCGAACACCAGGCCCCGGTGAGGTATGTCTCCAAAAGCCTGACTGACGGACTGGGATCCCTCGTTTGGTACCCGTTGCCGAAGACGTCCTCAGCCAGCAACCCGGAGGGGAGAAGGGACATCACTCTCGCGTGTCAACCATCCGGCGGGCCCCTTCGTCAAAATCCTCGCTGGAGGTCTCAATTGAGAATCAGGCGGTCGTCATTGCGCTGGAACCAGATCGTCATCACCCTCTCCCTCTGCTTCGCAGCGAGCGGCGTTGCGGAGACGCGTCTCGTGATGCCCGGCCTCGCGCGAACGGCCGGCGTGGGAGGAAGCCGCTTCGAGTCCACCGCATGGCTGCACAACCCGGCCGATACCAGCCTCGAAATCGACCTTTCACTCGTCTCCTCGAATGGACCCACGAACCTCGTTCGCATCACGCTCGGTCCGCGAGAGACGCGGCGCCTGGACGATCCGCTCCTCTCCCTCTTCGGGCTCGATTCCGGGGCAGGCAGCCTGAGAGCGCGCGCGGACGGCCCGTTCCTCCTCCGGGGAGTCACCGCCAACGTCGCGAACCCGCGCGGTACGTACGGCGTGGCGCTCACGGTTCTCCGCGAGGCGGATGCCCTCCGGCCCGGCGAGATGGGTGTCGCCCCGTGGCTCACGCACACGGCCGCCACCGAGACGGGATTCCGGACGAACCTCTCGGTGACGCTTCTGGAGCCGGAGACCGAAGCGATCGTGACGATCGTCGACGGCTCCTGGCTCGTTCGCGGCGAGGAGCGGGTCACGGGGGGGCCCGTCTTCTGGCAGCGCTCGGTTGGCGAACTGGTAGCCGATCCGGAAATCCCGCTCGGACGCGCCGAGGTGAAAGTGATCCGAGGTGCGGCCGTGGCGTACGCGGTCGTCGTGGACAACGTGACGAGTGACGGGATCCTCTCCCCGGCGCGGCGAGTCGAGGCCCCGGCCGGCCCGACCTTCACTCTCCTTGTGAGCGGCGCGGCTCGAGCCCCGGGCGCCAACGGGACGCTCTGGCGGACGGGCCTGCGGCTCGTGAATACGGGTCTCACGCCGGTCGCGGCCACGCTTCAGCCGGCGGCGGGCGGACCGGGCGTGACGCGCGCCCTCCCCCCACGCGGGATCCTCGAGGAGACAGACTTGCTCGGCGCGCTGGGCCTTCCCGAGGGAAGCGCCGGTTCCGTCCGGGTGACCTCTTCTGCTCGTCTTCTGGGCCTCGCCTCGACGCGGAATGTCGATCCTCTGGGCGCTCCCGGCACCTTTGCCGGGGCGCTGGAACCGGTCGACGCCAGCGCTGTCACAGGCACGGGACGCGTTCTCTCGTTCACCGGGCTTTCGGCCGATTCAGGGAACACGGGTTTTCGTACAAACGTGGCCGTGGTGGCGGGAGCGAGTGGCGCGCGCGGCCGGATGCTCCTGCGCGCGCCGTCGGGTGCTGCCATGACGGAGTCCGCGTTCGACCTTCCGGCCTCGATCTGGACGCAACGTCCTCTGGCCGGGTGGTTCGATGGCGCGGAGGTGCCGAGGGACGCGGCGCTCGAAGTCACCATCGAGGCTGGATCGCTCGACGCCTACGCGAGCGTCATCGACAACGGAACGGGCGACCCGGTCGTCCTCTCTCCAGCCGCGCTCCCGGTCTCCGTCTGTCCGCCTTCGCAGGCTGCGCTCCTGTCGTCCTCGGCAGCACGCGTGACGGCGGGGACGCCGGTCACTCTCCGCCTCGAGGCGCCGGGCCGTGGGACGGGGCGTGTCGTTCCCGGGGACCTGCCGCTCGGGCCAGGCGGGAGTGTCGCGATCATCCCGGCGGGGACAACGACCTACCGCTGGCTGCCGCCCGCGGGCTGCCCCGAAGACGTTTCGTCCCCGGTCACGGTCGAGGTCGTTGCACCAGGCGGTGCCGTCATGACCGAGGGCGGCGCGGTATCGGGCGTCTCGAGCGGCGGGGCGACCTCGTACCGGGGCATCCCCTTCGCGGCCCCGCCAGTGGGGGCGCTTCGGTGGCGGCCGCCGGCTCCGGCCGAGTCCTGGAGCGGGGCCAGGGACGGCAGCGCCTTCGGGTCGATCTGCCCTCAGCTCGACGATGCGGGAAAAGTGACAGGGACCGAGTCGTGTCTTTTCTTGAACGTCTGGCGTCCCTCCGCGCCATCGGCGAAGTTGCTCCCGGTCCTCTTCTTCATTCACGGCGGCGGCAACAGCCAGGGGGAGGGCTCCCTCGGCATCTACGACGGGACGGCATTCGCCTCGGCCAGAGGGGCCGTCGTCGTGACGATCAACTACCGCCTCAGCGCGTTCGGCTGGCTCGTGCAGCCGTTCCTCTCCACGGAGAACCGGCGCGGAGTCTCGGGGAACTACGGAACATTCGACCAACTGGCCGCGCTCCGCTGGGTGAAGCGGAATATCGCGGCGTTCGGGGGCGACCCCGAGAAGGTGACGATTTTCGGCGAATCGGCGGGCGGAGTGAACGTTTGCACCCTCACCGCCTCACCCCTCGCGAAGGGTCTCTTCGGCGCCGGGATCATCCAGAGCGGAGGCTGCCGGCGGGAAACGGCGGCCGAATTCGAGACGTTCGGAAACACGATTACGCGGAAGTCAGGGTGCGCCTCGTCAGGCGACCCGGCAGAGTGTTTGCGGGCTAAGCCGTTCGACCAGATCCTCCTCGCCGTCCCGCCGGTTGTCTCCGTGACTTCATCCACAGGCCAGCTCTGGGGGCCTTCCGTGGACGGCTTCGTGTTGCGCGACTCGCCGAAAACCGCCATGGAGAAGGGGGAGCACAACAAGGTCACGGTCGTTGTCGGATCCAACGCCGACGAGACGGGCCAGGCGGCGCCTTTCATCTCGACCGAGGCGGAGTACCGGGCGCTCATCACCTCGCAGGTTGGCCTCCTCGCCCCGCTCGTCCTCGCGCAGTACCCGGCGTCCGCGTACCCGACGCCGCGCAAGGCCTACGTCGCGGTGACGACCGACGCCCGCTTCGTGTGCCCTTCCCGGCAGTACGCCCGTGCCGCCTCGAAGGGAGGCTCCAGGGTCTACCGCTACTTCTTCTCCTACCCGGCGAACCGGCTCTTCGGCGCGATCCACGCCGTGGAGCTGCCATTCGTCTTCGGGAGCTTCGGTGCGATCCCCGGATTCTCGCCTGACGCCACGACGCTGAACCTCTCCGCCCAGATGAACGCCGCATGGGGCCGTATCGCAGCCGAGGGCGACCCGAATGCTCCGGGATTCCCAGAGTGGCCTGTCTACAATCCCGTTGCCGACCGGACTCTGGTCTGGGACGCGACCTCGGCGGCCGTCGACGGGATCCGGACGCAGAACTGCAATTTCTGGGATGCGCTGACCGGCGGGGGCCGGACCGGCATTTTCTCCATCGAATGAGGTAAGCCATTGTGATGAACCGCCCGCTCCTCGCGTTTCTCGCCGACTGCTGACATGGCCTGCCGGTGTTCTCCGCAAGGCCTGCAATCTGCGAACTCCTCCCGATGGAAATCCTTCCCCAATCCACAAGTCACGCCCGAGAGCTGCGCCAAGCAAATAACTGCGCAGAGCGGAAGCTCTGGTGGTCGCTCAAGACACTCAACGACTTTATGACGAGACGCGATCATTATTTCTTCGCGAACAGAACATCAGGGTGTTGAGGTTCTGGAAGCACGACGTCTTTCTGAGACCGCAGACCGTTCTCGAGGCGATTTTGATTGCGCTGGAAGATCGATGAAATCAGTCGGGAGAGGTCTCGCGGGTGGCCAGGCTGAGGGAAGATCCCTTGGATGTGAGCGGAGTCGGCCTGCGAACCGTGCGGCGGTATCTCGGAGCATTTCGAAAGGGAGGCTTAAATCGCTCAGGACACTCAATCTCCAAACCTTCGAGAACGGGCCAATTCTCACCGCGTAAAGAACAAAGAAGTCTCGCGGATTGTAAGGCTGCGAGGAGACCCCTCACCCGTCGCTCAGGCGCCACCCTCTCCCCGCTCACGCGCTCACGCGCTCACGCTGGGCGAGGGGAGGGACTCCGTGACGGGAAGGACCTTCCATGCGAACTCGCCCAGGAAGCAGTTTCCGTCTGGATAACCGGTCAATTCCACCCGCGCAGAGCATATTTACGTTTTCAGTCCGCTTCCCTCACCCACCGGAAAATCTCCGGGACGGTGGGCTTTTTCCCGTACATCAGAATCCCGATCCGGTAGATCCGTCCCGCCATCCAGGCCATTCCCCAGATTGTCAGAATCAGGAGGGCGATGGACGCCCCGATCTGCCACAACGGCGGGGGCTGCACGGAAATGCGCATGAACATCAGGAGCGGAGACGTGAGGGGAAAGAACGACAAGAAGACAGAGAGATTGCCGTTCGGGCTGTTGAATGCGAAGAACCATGTCGTGGATGCCAGGACGAGAATCATTGCTGGGATCATCACGAACTGCTGCGCTTCTTGCTCCGTGTTGAACGGGGCCGCGAGAGCTGCATAAAGTGATGCGTAGAGGAAGTAGCCGAGGAGGAAAAAGATCACGAATGCCACGATGGTCAAGAGCGGAATCGGCGGAAAGCCGTCGGTCATTCCCACGGCCGCGGCGAAGCCTGGAAGGCTCAAGAACCCCGCGAGAATGCCCCACACACCGTATTGCGTCAGGCCCACGAGACCAATCCCGATGATTTTGCCGAGCATGAGGTCGAGGGGTTTGACGGAAGACACCAGGACTTCCACGATCCGGTTGTTCTTTTCCTCCAAAACGCCGCGCATGATGAAAGACCCATAGATGAAGATCGAGATGTAGATCAGGAAAAAGAAGATGCCAGAGATGGCCAGGTTGATGCCGGCGTGCTTGGAAGATTCCGTTTCCTTTTCCGCGGCCTCGTGGGGGTCGACATCTACGCGGATCCGGGCTTTTTCATAAACTTCGGGGTCGACGCCTCTGTCCTTGAGCCGTTCCTTGGTGGCGGCCCGGGAAAGGAGGCTCGAGAGTGTCTCGCGCAAGATGAGATCCGCCTTGACTGACTGTGCCCGCCACTCGGCCACCCCGTGTTCCAGGATCTTCTCATCCAGCACCACGAGCGCCTTCATCCGTTCCTTCTGGATGTCCTCGTAGAGCTGTTTTCTCAAGGCCGGAAGCTTCTCCTTCGTGGTCTCGATGCGGAAGAACTCGATCTGTGTGTCGAGCGTGGCTTTCTTATTGGGGTCTGGCGCGGCGTTCTTCTCTTTCCCGGTCTCGTCGGCAACTCTCTTCTCGTATTCGGCCACGAGCCCGTCATAGAGTCTTCCGGAAAAGTCCACGACGCCTATCCGGCCCTTGGCCACCAGCGTTTTACTGAGGACGACCTGAAGGAAGATGAAACCGAGGCCGATCGCGGGAATCAGGATGGTTGAGATCCAGAATGCCTTTGTTTTGACCGGCTGAAGGTACTCCCGTTTGATGACAGCCCAGAGTTTCGGATTCATGCCGGACTCCTTACCTCAATTCCTCGGGCGTGGGGGCCGAAAGGCCGGACTCTTCAACGGCCTTGATGAAGATCTTCTCGAGTTCTGGCTCGGGCTCCACGGGCGGCGGCAAGGGGACCTTGTCCCGGTACAGCATCTTGATATCCTTTACGGTTCCATCCAGAAGCTTTTTCGAACGGTAAAGGAGAGCGATCCGGTCACACAGGCGTTCGGCGTACTCCATGACGTGTGTCGAGAAGATGATCGTCTTCCCCTGGCGCTTGAAATCGGCCAGAAAGTCCTTGATGAGAACGACGTTAATCGGATCCAGGCCGGAGAACGGCTCGTCGAGGATCAGGATCTCGGGGTCGTGCACGATGGTCCCGAGAAACTGCACTTTCTGCTGCATTCCCTTCGAAAGTTCCTCGGTCTTTTTGCCGATCCAGGGACGCAAGTCCATGGAATCGAGCCAGGGCCCCAGGCGGCGCATGGCAATTTCGTGGTTGACGCCCTTGATCGAGGCCAGAAAGAGCAACTGGTCGAGGACCTTCATCTTCCGGTAGAGCCCGCGTTCTTCCGGGAGATACCCGACTCTCTCCTGGATGGCGTCCGACATGGGCTCCCCGAGGATCCGGATCGTGCCCGTGTCTGGCTTGGTAATGTTCATGATCATCCGGATCGTGGTGGTTTTCCCCGCTCCGTTCGGCCCCAGCAGCCCGAAGGTGAGCCCCTTTGGAATTGTGAGATCGAGTGAACTCACCGCGGTGAACTTCCCGAAGGTCTTGGTGACTCCGGCAAGGGAGATGGCGGGTTCCATGATGTTGCTCGGCCTCCTGAGTCCGTTTTATACGGCCTTTTTGGGTTTCATGTTTACGGGGAATCAAAGGAGAATGGGCCCGGAGGATCTCCATGCCAGTTCCCAGCCTCCCTGGGCCGCCCCTGGCCAGCGCCTCCCCCGGCACGAAGCCTCTTCCTGCCTGGGCCGCCGGTCTGGCCTTCGGCGTGGCTGGAGCGTCTTCGGCCGTCTTCGTCCTCTGGTACGCGCGTGGTACCGGGTGGTGGCTCATTCCTGTCGGGGCGACCCTCTCCGCATTTTTGTGCGGGGTCTTCTCGTGGCGGGTTTTCTCGAGCCGGAACGGGGACATTTCGTACCTGAGGGCGGGCCTGGCGGGTGCGCTCGCCGGCGTGGTCTCACATCCGGTGACGTGGTACCTGGCGATCCTTCTGAGCCTGGTGACTGGTGTCACGGGATACGGTGAGATGAGAGTGCTCGGCCCCGGAGATGGTCTCTGGGCGTCTCTCGTCTTTTCTTTCTGGAGTCTGCTGCTTGCTGGCTGGATTACCGTTCCCCTGGGTGCGGTGACGGGAATTGGGGTTCTGTGGGCGCACCGCAGGCGGCAAGCCATGTCCCTGGCAGCCGGATGAGGGATTAGAATCCTGCGGCCATGCTGGCTCGAGACTTTCTTCGCAAAAATTTCGACCTTCTTCCGCACCTTCTGAGGGGTCGTGCCTATGACACCACGGCGCTTTCCCGCTGGGGGGACTTGGACGCCGAACGGCGCCGGCTCTTGACCGGAGTCGAAACTCGCCGCGCCGAGAAAAACGCCCTCTCCGCCGAGGCCGGCAAGAAGAAGAAGCGCGGCGAAGACGCAACGGCCGAGTTCGAAAGCTCCCGGCAAGCAGGCGAGGAGATCGCGGCTCTCGAAAAGCGTCTGGCCGCCATTGAAGACGACTTTGGCGTCATCGAGGCCACCCTTCCCAACATCCCGCACGAATCCGTGCCCGAAGGGGAAGACGAGAAGGGGAATGCCGTCATCAAGACCTGGGGAGAACCCCGGACTTTCGATTTCGAGCCGAAGGCCCACTGGGATATCGGCGCCGCGCTCGGTATCCTCGACTTCGAGCGGGCCACGAAAGTCACCGGTTCGAGGTTTGCGGTCCTCTCGGGGGCGGCTTCACTTCTGAACCGTGCCCTCATTCAGTTCATGCTGGATACGCACACGCGCGAGCACGGGTACAAGGAAGTCCTGCCGCCGTTCATCATCAACGCGGCATCTCTTTTCGGGACGGGTCAGCTGCCAAAATTCGAGGCGGATCTTTTCCACCTTCAAGGTCTGGAGTGGTACCTCGCCCCGACCGCCGAGGTGCCGGTGACTAATCTTCTCCGGGATGAAATCGTGCCCGAGAACCGGCTGCCGCTTTCGTTCTGCGCCTACACCCCCTGCTTCCGCTCGGAGGCGGGAGCGGCCGGAAAGGACACGCGGGGACTCATCCGGTTGCACCAGTTCGACAAGGTCGAACTGGTCAAGTTCACGAGGCCGGAAGAGTCGCACGAACAACTTGAGAAGCTCACCCGCGACGCTGAAGACATTCTCGAAAAGCTGGAACTTCCCTACCGGCGAGTCTTGCTCTGCCGGGGCGACATGGGCTTCTCGTCCGCCAAGACCTTTGACTTGGAGGTCTGGCTGCCAGGCCAAAACACGTATCGCGAGATATCCTCGTGTTCAAATTTCGAGTCGTTCCAGGCACGCCGGGCCGCTATCCGATACCGCAAGGAAGTGCCGGGCGGCAAGACGAAGAACGAGTTGGTGCACACCCTGAATGGCTCCGGACTCGCCGTCGGCCGGACGATCGTTGCGATTCTCGAGAATGGGCAGCGCGCCGATGGCTCGGTGGCCATTCCGCGGGTCCTGACGCCTTACTGCGGCGGGTTGACGGAGATTCAACCAGAAGGGGGCCTCTACTAGACCCGTGGCGAGCGATGCCGCCTCGCCACGGAGGTTTCCTAACTCGTGCTACACTTCGCGTTCTGGCGAGCCGTACCCGGACAGGTGGGTGAGTGGCTTAAACCAGCGGTTTGCTAAACCGCCGTAGGGCTTAAAACCTTACCGGGGGTTCGAATCCCCCCCTGTCCGCCAGACTTTCCCCTTCACGTACCGGAGGAGTGGCCGAGTGGTTTAAGGCGGCGGTCTTGAAAACCGTTGAACCGCGAGGTTCCGGGGGTTCGAATCCCTCCTCCTCCGCCACCTTCCAGGCCTCGGCCCTTCATGAGCCACCGTTTCCCGCCGGCGCTCAGGGCCTGCCTCCCGCCGTGAAGTCTTGCCCGAAACTTTCCCCGCCTTCTTTTCGTAACTTCTGAATGCCCATGCAATGGGTCTCTGCTTCTTTTTGGAGGAACGAGTGTTATGAGTTCGCGTCTTCGGTGGGTTCTCGGAATTGCCGGGGTCGTTGTCGTGGGTGTGATTGTTGCCGCATCGATCGCCTCGCGAGATAAGAACATCCCGCGTGTCACCACCACCAAGGTGTCCAAGGCCGACCTGATTTCCACCGTGAGCTGCAACGGCCGGATCCAGGCAAAAACGAAGGTCGAGATCTCTTCCCAAGTCATGGGCCAGATCGTGAACTTGGCCGTGCGCGAGGGAGACATCGTCAAGAAGGGGGATTTCCTCCTCCAGATTGACAAGGCTCAGTACGACGCCAATGCCCGGGCACAGCAGGCGTACATCGACTCCCTCTTTGCCCAGAGGGATTCGGACAGAGCAACCCTTGCCCAGGCGGAACGGGATTACGAGCGCGAGAAGAAAAACTTCGAGGCCAAGATTTCTTCCGAACAGGTTTATCAGAAAGCCCGCCTGGCTCTGGACGCCGCCCGCGCTGCCGTCTCTGGAATCGAGCAGCGCATTCAGCAGGCCCGGGCTCAGCTTGCCGCCAGCCAGGACTCTCTTTCCAAGACGACGCTCAAGTCTCCCATCAATGGAGTCGTGACCGCCCGGCCGGTGGAGGCGGGCGAGAATGCTGTCGTCGGGACGATGAACAACCCTGGGACCGTCCTTCTGACCATCTCTGACATGTCCATCGTGGAAGCAGAGATGGAAGTGGATGAGACGGACATTCCCCGTGTGAAGCTGAATCAGAAGGCCAAACTGACGATTGATGCTTACCCGGAGAAAACGTACGAGGGGGTGGTGACAGAAATTGGGGGGAGCCCCATCACGAAGTCCGTGCTGGGCACGGATGCATCCGCCGTGAACTTCAAGGTCAAGATCCAGATCGAAAACCCTCCCGAGAGCTTGCGGCCGGGATTCTCCACCACGGCGGAGATCGAGACGGACAGAAAGACGCAGGCGCTGGCGATTCCGATACCAGCCCTGGTCGTGGCGGAGGAGTCGACGCTCGTCCGGGTAAAAAAAGGCAAGGGAAACCCGCCCCCGGCGCCAACTCCTGCCGTTTCCTCCAAGGGCAAGGGGAAGAAACAAGAAGTTGAAGGGGTCTTTGTCGTCAAGCAGGACGGGACCGTTGAGTTCAAGAAAGTGAAGACGGGGATAACGGCGGAGTTGAGCATCGAGATTCTGGAGGGTGTCGCGGAAGGGGAGGAAGTGATCACGGGGCCGTTCAAGGCCCTGCGGGCGTTACGGATCGCCGACCGCGTAAAAGTGGACAACTCGGATATACCTCGCGACGAGAAGAAATCGTGAATTGGGGAGTGATGGCATGCTGGTGAGAGAGCTTTTCGCGGTTTCGATCCGTGCCATCAACGCGCACAAGCTCCGTTCGTTCCTGACGCTTCTGGGCGTCATCATCGCGGTCATGACGATCGTTGGCGTCGTCTCGGTCATTTCGGGGCTGAACTACTACGTGGCGACGAAACTCTTCACCCTCTCGCCAGATGTTTACGCAGTCACGCGGTGGGGAATCATCACCTCTCGCGAGGGGTTCATCGAGGCACTCAAGCGCAAGCGCATCATGAAGAGTGACTTCGAACAGGTTGTGCGGCTCTCCAAGACCTCGGCGATGGTAGGGGCCGTTTCGCAGACGGCCAAGACTGTGAAATCGGGGAACCGGAAGCTCGCGGACGTGACGATTCAAGGCACCACGGCCAATGTTGCCGAGTTGCAGAACCTGGACATAGAACTTGGGCGGTACTTCACGGAAGTGGAGAATGAGCGGCGGGCTTTTGTTGCGGTCATTGGATCCGAAGTGAGGGACGAACTTTTTCCGCGCCTCGACCCGGTTGGCCGCACCATGACGATCGACAGCGTGCCGTTCAAGGTTATCGGCTTGCTTGTCAAGCAAGGCTCGGTTCTGGGACAAAGCCAGGACAACGTCGTCTACGTGCCCCGAGAGAGCCTGGCCAAGTGTTTTGGCTCGACCCGGGGGATGTCGCTCTACGTCAAGGCCCGCGGGGGTGTTGCCGGGGTTCCCGCCTCGATGGACGAAATCAAGGTGATCTTCCGGGCCATCCGGCGCCTGCCCCCCAATGCGCCGGACCCGGTCTCCTTCGTCACGGGTGAAGCCATCCAGGCCGTCTGGAAGTCGATCTCCTCGGGGGCCTTCGCGCTTCTCGTTTTCATTAGCGGCATCTCCCTGATCGTTGGTGCCATCGTCATTGCCAACATCATGCTGGTCTCGGTTATCGAGCGAACCAAGGAAATAGGGCTTCGGCTCGCTCTGGGGGCCCGGAAGAGAGATATCAGAAGGCAGTTCCTTCTGGAGGCGGCGCTCTTGGCTCTGGGTGGCGGTGCCGTCGGTGTTTTCTGTGGCTGGCTGATTGCTTACAGTGTCGATGCCTTCACGCCACTTCCCACACGCGTTCCGCCTTCCCTGGTCGTCACGGGACTTCTTCTCGCCACGTTGACGGGTCTCATCGCTGGAGCCTTTCCGGCCATCAAGGCCTCTCGATTGCCGCCCATCGAGGCGTTGAGATACGAGTGATGCCATGAGTAGACGCCTGTTTCTCGTCTTGCAGCGCATTCTTGCGGAGAACCTGCGGTTTGCGTTCATTGCGATCGCCGCTCACAAGCTGCGTGCCCTTCTGACGATCATTGGCATCGTTATTGGCGTCTGGACAGTGATCGCGATGGTGGCTCTCGTGACAGGGTTCAATGCTTCCGCGGAGAAATCGTTCTCGTCGTTCGGGACGACGCTCGTTCAGTTCCAGAAATGGGAGCCGCGTTTTGGCGGGGGAAGACGAGCCTCGGAAGAGGAGCGCAACCGCAGGGACCTGAGCATCGAGGACGCGGAAGCCATCGCAAACCTTTCCACGGCGGCGCTCGCGGTTTCGCCCGAGCGGTATCTCTGGAATCCGCTGCCAAAGGTCAAGGCCAACGGAGAAGAGATGAACGCTCCGACGGTCGCCGGCGGAAACCAGAACTATGCGATTTGCAATAACTGGGTGATCCGGGACGGACGGAACCTGACGGAACTCGATGTGCGGCACGCCACCGATACGGCCCTCATTGGCGATGACGTGATCACCGCTCTCTTCAAGGGGAAAGACCCGCTTGGTCAGACCATGACCATCAATGGCCGGCGCGTTTTCATCGTGGGAGTCTTCGAAAAGAAGGGGGCGAGCATCTTCGGCGACAGCCCCGACGACATCGTGGTGATTCCCATTTCGACGTTTGATAAGTACTTCCCGAACATCAAGAACTCGAGGGGCGACACGATTCACATCGCGACGATCCCGAAGTCACCCGAACTCGTGGCCCGGCTGGTAGAGGAAGGGACCAATATCCTCAGGGCGCGGCGCCGGGTTCCGTTCAACGCACCCAACGACTTCGCCGTCTGGACGTCGGAAAAACTCATCGAGCAGATGATGTCGGTGACGAGCGCCATTTCGGGTGTTCTCGTCTTTGTGGCGGCCATCGCGCTGCTTGTTGGCGGCGTGGGGGTGATGAACATCATGCTCGTCTCCGTTACCGAGCGAACGAAAGAGATTGGGCTGCGTAAATCGGTTGGCGCGTTGCGGCGTGACATCACCCTGCAGTTCCTGATCGAGGCGATGACGCTGACGAGTTTTGGCGGAGCCATCGGTGTTCTCCTGGGGCTCGTGACGGCGCTTCTCATCAGGAGTGCCTCTCCGCTGCCCGCCGAGACCCCGCTCTGGAGTATCGCCGTTGGCCTCGGAATGAGCCTGACGGTTGGACTCTTCTTCGGGCTCTATCCAGCCATGAAGGCGGCCCGGCTCGACCCCATAGAAGCCCTGAGATACGAATAAGTCTTCTCACTGGGGGTGTTTTGGGTGTAGAAAGGCCCGGCATTCTGTTGGCCAGGAGAAACCGGGCTTTTGACCGAAGGGAGTATTGAAGATGGCACCCCCGTCGATGACCCTCAGTCTCGAAGAGATCTTCGTCCTCAACAATGGCCGTCCCGCCGAGGCGCCGCGAGCGATGGATCTAGGGCTCGCCGTACAGCTCAGGAATCCGTTGACGCCTGACGGCGAGCCGCTCGATTCGGATCTCCTCTCCTTTCGCTCGGGCGCGGGGCAGTCCATCATTTCGAGTGCTCTCAACCCGGCCGCGAATGGACGCCCGTTCTTCGGAAAGAGTGTCAAGATCCCGGCCCTTGCTCTCGTTGATATCCGGTTTCTTGTCTACTACCAGAATGACCTCGGTCCCATTGTGGGCGCGGCTCTCAACAAGATCGTGGACTTCGTGACTGGCAAGATTCCGTATCTCCCCTCGGAGGCCAAGAAGCATCTCCATTTCAAGATCGACAACACGATCGCCGAGGAGTACGGGCGTCAGACCCTCTTGGTCAAGGTTCCCGAGGCAGAGGACGAAGAGCACGATTTGATGATCGAGCTTCTCGCGCCAGAAACGATACGGGGTGTTTACATGAAGCCGGCGACGGGGACGTCGGCCCCTGTCGTGTCCAAGCCGGTCACGTTCATCAACGAGAATGATGTCGCGGCCCGGCTTCACTTGCGCCTTTCTGTTTCCACTGGACTCGAAACAAAACCGGGCCCTATCCCGGCCAAACCCCCGGCAAAGAAGACTGCGGCAAAGGGCCGCTCCCGGCGGAGTTGAGGGACACCACATGCCATCCGAAAGTGTTCCCACCCTGCTGCAGGCGGTCGGCGGCGAATTGGCCATTGTCTGGCCGGATGGCGCCGAGCACTACATTCCGCTCTCGACGGTCAGAAGGCTCTGTCCCTGCGCCGAATGCGCGGGGGAGCGTGACCTCCTCGGCCGGCTCATGAAGCCGCCATCGCGACCCTTGACGGCCGAGTCCTTCCGTGTGGCGGCCACGGTTCCCGTCGGGGGTTACGCCGTCCAGATCTTCTGGGAAGACGGCCATCACGATGGCCTCTACATGTATTCCAGGCTCCGGCAGTGGGGGGAGGTCCTTCCAGATCTGCCGCCCATCAATGTGGCGCCGCTTCTCCCGGTGAAGTGACGTCTACCCTGGCGTCAGCCGGACGGTCTTCATGTGTTCCGTGGCCCCAGGCCCGCCGGCGGGTCTGGGCCTGGTTCCAAACCAGCCAGAAACCGTGGGAGGGGCAGACTCGAGGTCCGTCACAAAAGAGGCCACCCATCTATCGACGGTGTCTGGCCGCTTTCGGGGGTCTTTTGCCAGGGCCGCGAGCAGTGCCAAGTCGACACTGACGGGAATGGCTGGCAGGAACTTGGAAATGGGGACAGGCTCATCGCCCACGACATGCATGCAGATCTCCGCGAACTCCCCGGCAGGGACGAGCCGCCTGCCCGTGAGCGCTTCGTAGAAGACGGCAGCGAGGGAGTAGAGATCACTCCGGTGATCGAGGTCCCGGCCATCCTCGATGAGGAAAAGGCCGAGATCCGTTCCAGCCCAGATACGCCCCCTGGAATCCTCGAGCAGGCTGTGGGGTTGTGAGCCGCCCTCTCCGCCAGTCCTGGCGAGCCGGCGGATTCCCCTCTCTCCAGCCTCGAGAATGGAGCCATCACCAAAGCCGGCAATGAGCCCGCGGCTCTCGGAGGTGGCGATGCCGCTCACGTAGTCGTGAGTGATTTCACGTGTCGAGACGTGGTCGAAATATGTGATGCGGGCTCCGTCGAATCGAGCGAGCCCGTCCTCCGTGGCAAGCCAGAGGTAGCCGTCATGCGATTGGCGAACGTGGTAGATGATGCGGCTGCGGAGTTCAGACCTGAAGACCTTGACGGGGTAGTGACTGAGCGGCCGGTCAGGATCGAGTGCAAAAAGCGCGCTTTCTTGAAAGAGGCTGAGGAGCATCGCTGCCAGGCAGACAGTCCGCGCACTCCTGTTCAAAACTCGAATCCTCTCGATGCTTTGGCGAGGGAGACCCCTCGCGCTCGATAGGCGTCCATCCGGCCAGGCCAGATCGAACTCCTCCGGTTCATGGGTGCATTCTATTCGTTGTCCAGCCTGCCCGTGGTCACCTCTCAGGGAAAGGAGGACTCGCCTAACGGCGACCCTCTCCCCTCTCACGCGCTCACGCGGAGCGAGGGGAGGATCAGGCTCATCTCGAAAGCGAATTGGAATTAGTCTTCCGTTTTCTCTTCGTCTTCACCTGGGGTTTCCGGGCTTTTCTTGGGGCTTCTTCCTGTTCAGATTCAAGGAGCACGCTGGTTGCGTTTATCGAGAACCCGGCTGGAGTCAGTGTGACACGCTGAAAGACGATGGGTTGTCCCTCCTTGACGAAGGAGTCCTCGCGAACTTCGATGGCAGAGGCTCTGACGAGGCCAGCCAGTATTCGCTCGAATTCCCGCCGGCTTTCTCCATTCGTGGAGACATCTCGAAAGAGCTGACCAGAGCCCTGCCGGTTTCGTTTGCTGAGTGACGCAACGATCCTCTCGATCAAATGAGCTTCGCCTTCGCTGGGCTTTCGGAACCGGCTCGCGACGCAGCTGCTCGAAGCGCAGACATCACACTGGCCGCACGCCGTGCCGGCGTCTTCCTCGTCGCCAAAATGCCTCACGAGGTAAGACATCCGGCATTCATGTGAACTTGCGAAGCGAAGCATCTGTTCGAGTTGAACGAGTTTCTCTTCCCGCTGCCTGACGTAAGACTCTCTCCACGCTGGAGTCCCCTTCGAAACCCCCCCGTCATGACGGACCATGCCGCCATGAACGTGGAGCCTCTCGAGCACCGTTTCGAAGATTTCCGGCTCGAGGGCGGTAAGCTGAAAGAGATCGTCCACCGGAAGCGGAACCGCGGCCAGCTGGGTGAAAACCGACTCGAGGACAACGGGTTCCGGGTAATTCCGCTCATGGAAGAACTCGTGAAGTCTGCGGTCGGCCCACGAATAGAGGAGAACAGCTCGCGAGGGTTTTCCGTCGCGGCCGGCGCGCCCAATCTCCTGGTAATAGCCTTCCACGGAGCCGGGCAGCCCGGTGTGGATGACGGTTCTTATGTTGGCCTTGTCGACCCCCATGCCAAAGGCAATTGTCGCCACGATGACGTCGAGCTGTCCGGAGAGAAAGCCTGCCTGCACACGGTCTCGCTCGGAGGCACTCATGCCAGCGTGGTAGGCGGCGGCCGGAAACTTCAGTTGCAATTCCAGGCTCAGTGCTTCCGCCTCCTTGCGGGACGGCGCGTAGACAATCGCGGGTCTTCTGGTGGCGCTTTTCAGAAGACCCATCACGGCCGCGGGGCGCGAGGACCGCCTCATCTCGATGATCTCGATGGCTATGTTGTCGCGCCGGAATCCGCGAATGGAACGGACGGACCTTGAGAGTTCGAGCTGCTCGACAATGTCCTCCTGCACGCGCGGCGTTGCCGTTGCCGTCAACGCGATGACGGGAGCCGGCCGCAGGAGAGGCAGCCAGCGATTCAGCATCCGGTACTCGGGCCGGAAGTCGTGCCCCCACTGAGAAATGCAGTGGGCTTCATCCACCGCGACCAGGACAGGTTTTCTTCGTGCCAGCATTTCTGGAAAGCCTGGTACGGCGAGCCGCTCGGGAGCGATGAAGAGAAAGTCGAGCGCCCCCGCGAGGTAGTCAAAACAGACCTTCCGGGAGGCCATACGGTCCCGGCCAGAGTGGATCCGCTCCGCTCGAAACCCCTGAGCCTGCAGCTTCGTCACCTGGTCTTCCATCAGGGCAATCAGCGGTGAGATGACAAGAGTCGTGCCCTGCCGGGCGATTCCGGGGAGCTGGTAGCAGAGCGATTTTCCGGCTCCGGTCGGCATGACGAGAAGCACGTCTTTCCCTGCCACGACGGCCTCACACACGGCTTCCTGGTGCGGCCGGAAACTCGGCAGGCGAAAGCGAGTCGTAAGAAGCCGTGTCAGATCGAGAGGTCCTTCAGGCATCTCTGGCCGGGAGGCTGGCATTTCCGTCACCAAGTGACCCGCGCCTTTCGTCTCCTCGGGTTTCCCTCCCGCGGCCGCCATCTCTCCCAGAATCTGTCTGACGAACTCCTCGATCCCCTGCATGAAGCCCGCGAGATCAGCCTTCCCTTCCTGTATGCGCAGAAGGCGCATTTCCCACTCGCCAGTGAGCGCAGGGCTTTTCAGGCTCGGGTGGACCCTCTCGATCAGCCGGATTCCTTTCGCGGTAGCCGAAAGGGCTTTACCTGTCCGCTCGATGTACGCTTTCTTGATGAGGTTTTCGATGATCTCGGCTCGTGTTGCCGGGGTCCCGAGCCCTGAGTCTCTCATCGCCTCGGCCAGTTCCTTGTCGTCCAGGGTCTTTCCAGCCGTTTCCATGGCGGTCAAAAGAGTCGCCTCGGTAAACCGCTTCGGGGGGCGCGTCTTCTTTTTCAGAATCTCCACGCCCTTGACAGCTTGCGGCTGGAAAACCGAGAGCCCAGGCGGCAGGATTTGGTCCTTTTGTTTCTCTTCACCGGCTTTCGGTTTCCCGGCGGGTTCGAGAACTTTCCAGCCTTCCTGAAGAACGGCCGTGCCCGTGCTGTGGTAGCGGTCTGGCGCTGGCACCTCGGGCGTGCTGATGGCTGTGATCACGGTTGTGACGGACGTGATGTGCTCGGGCTGCCAGGCGCAAAGCAGCCGGCGGGAGACCATGTCGTAGAGAATCTGCTCGTCCTTGTCGAGCGAGGTGCCCGCGGGGTCGACGGCTGTCGGGATGATGGCGTGGTGATCAGTCACCTTGGAGTCGTCGACAAACCTCCGTCCGAGCGGCTGGTCTCCGGTGCCAGGAGCCAGGAGGGACGCATACGGAGCCTTGATCAGCTGCACGATCTCCGGGAGCGTTTTGGCAACGTCTTGTGAGAGGTGGCGGCTGTTGGTACGGGGATAACTGATCAGCTTCTTTTGTTCGTAAAGGGCTTGAGCCACCTCGAGAGTTTTCTTGGCGCTCCAGCCGTGGAGGCGGTTCGCGTGCCTCTGGAGTTCCGTCAAGTCGTAGAAAAGCGGGGGCGGCGCCTTTTGAACCTCCGAGTTGATCGACTCGATACGCGCATTTCCGCGTTTTGCCCGGGCCGCGACTGCCTTCGCTTCTTCATTTCCCTTGCTGTCAGCCGCAAGCCGCTTTGCCTCCGGGGACGGATCTTCTCCCTTGAAGTAGGTGCCCTGGTAAGTGACTGTCTCCCCGGGGAGAGGTGAGAAAGCCGCCACGATCTCGAGGTAGTCCTCTGGCACGAAGTTCTTTATGGCGAGTTCCCTCTCGACGACCATTGCGAGGGTGGGTGTCTGGACGCGTCCCACGGAGAAGTCCTCGCCATAAGCCAGGGTGCAGGCCCGCGAGAAGTTCATTCCGATGAGCCAGTCGGCCCGGCTGCGGCCCCGGGCGGCATCCGCCAGGGGGTCGAAATCCGCCCCCTCTCTCAGTTTTGTGAACCCCTTCTTGATGGCATCGTCCGTGAGGGAAGAGATCCAGAGCCGTTTTACCGGTCTCTTCGAGCCCGCGAGTTCGTAGATGTAGCGGAAGATGAGTTCGCCTTCGCGGCCAGCATCGGTTGCACACACCACTTCCAGGATGTCTTTCGAGTTCAAGATCTTGCTGACGGTCTCGAACTGACTCTTCGTTTCTTCCCCAACGATCAGGGGCCAGCGGTCCGGAATGATGGGAAGGGTCTCCATGCTCCAGCGTTTCCACTCCGGGCGGATCTGGTGCGGTTGCGCCAGCGCCACGAGGTGCCCGATGGCCCACGTGACGATGTAGCCATTGCCGCTCAAGAGCCCCTCGCCTCTGTGCGTTGCGCCCAGAACACGCGCGATGTCTCGTGCGACCGAGGGTTTCTCGGCCAGAACCGCGATCAATGGCTCGCTGCCTTTGGGTGCTGTGCGTTTCATGGTGGCGCTGATTTCCGTAAAGCCCGCCGCCCGGCGTTCTCGAGAACCGGCGGTGAAGATGGAAAATACCATTCGAGCGCCCATATACCAGTGTGAAGCTGATCGCGGCGCGGCGGGAGGTGTCGTGTGGAGCGAGCCGGGGCGGTTATCGTGGGGGGCGGCGCGGTGGGGTGTGCCGTTGCCTGGCAGCTTGCCGGGGCGGGTGTAGGCGATCTTGTCTTGTGTGAACGGCGCCCCACACTGGGGGACGAGCAGTCGGGACGGAGCAGCGGCGTCATTCACGCCGGGATCTACTACGCCGAGGGGACGCTCAAGGCGCGGCTCTGTGTGGAGGCCAACCGCGGGATGTATGCCTTTTGCGAGGAACACGGCGTTCCCTGCGCAAACACCGGGAAACTGGTGGTCGCGCCGGACGAAGCGGGTCTCCCCGCGCTAGCGAGCCTCCACGCGCGGGCGGCGGCCAACGGAGTTCCGGGCATTCAGATGCTCTCGCGGCGTGAAGTGAAGGCGCTCGAACCAAACATCGAGGTTCCAGCAGCGCTTCTTGTCCCGTCGACGGGAATTGTGGATGCCGCGCGGCTGGTCCGCACTCTGGCCCGGCTCGCACAGGCGCGCGGAGCCTCGATCTTGACCGGATTCGAAGTCACGTCGATAAAGCCCCGCGGGGACCTCTTCGAGATAACCGGACGGCATGGGGAAGATGGAGAAACAGAGACGTTCGAGGCGGATCTTCTCGTGAACGCGGCGGGCCTGGAATGTGATGTGGTTGGCCGCATGGTGGACCCCGCGCTCGACGTGAATGTCGTCCCGTTGCGGGGGGAGTATTTCCGGATGAACCGGCGCCACCGTCCCGGACTCTGGTTGAGTGGCCGGAACATCTACCCGGTGCCTGAACTCCTCCGGATTGGTACCGGGGAGATGACGATCGTGGGGGTCCACCTCACGCCCACTTTCGAGCTTGATGCAGACGGAAACACGGTTCTTGGAGACTGCTTCACGGTGGGGCCAGAATTCAAGGCGGTTCCATCGCGCTACGATTACGAGAGCGATAGGTTTGAGGCCCAACGGTTCGTTTCCCGGGCAGGGCGCTTCCTGCCGGCTCTCACTTCTCTGGATCTCTCGATGGATTACACGGGGATCATGGTCCACATCCCGGGCCGAAAAGACTGGGAAGTGCGGCGGGACGCTCGTTATCCCGGATGTGTTCACATGCTCGGCATCGATTCTCCAGGGTTGACGTGCTCGCTCGAGCTGGGAAAGCGGGTGAGAGAGCTGCTTTTGGGGTGACGCCCGGCGCGGGGGAGAAGATTGGATCCGGGAGGGCTGGTACCATCAACTCTCGATGAGGACGTCCCATTCGTATGCAAGCTAACGCGCCAGATCCGGCATCACCGCCTCCGGCGGAAGTTACCATCCGTGCTCTTTTCGACGATGGTTCGGGAAGAGTTTTCGACGAGCGCTCAGCACTTCTCGCCTCCGGGGAGCCGGCAGACTGGGAGGGAATCGCATTTCCGCTGGAGCTGGCTTTCGAACTGGCCAGCGCCTGCAACCTCCGGTGCGTCATGTGTCCGGTGCCCACCACCAGCCGGGCCGCGGCCTTGATGAATGAGGATCTCTTTCGCCGCGCTGCAAGGGAAGCCGCCGGGGAAAAAGGGTTCGTCCTCCTGCCTCAGGGCTTCGGCGAGTCGATGCTGCACCCGCGATGGGCACAGCTTCTCGAGTACGCCCGCCTGCAGGGTATCAGGCCCATCATCCTCTTGACGAACGGCATGCTCTTGAACGAGCGGAATCTCGACAAACTCCTGGCTCTTCATATCGATGCCGTGGTCGTGTCGATCGATGGCGTGAACCCTGACACGTATGCGTCTGTCAGGGTAGGAGGGAACCTCGAGACCGTGGAGGAGAACGTTCGAAGTTTCCTCGCGAGGCGGAAAGACCCCGAGCGTCCCAAACTCGTTCTGCGGATCATCCGGATGAAGGAGACGGAACAAGAGATCGCCGCCTTCTTTGCGCTTTGGCGTCCTCTTCTTTCTCCGGGGGACGAGATCAGGATCAACGAATTCAACGACTGGGCCGGGAAGGTCGAGGACAGGAGCACAGCGGGCTTTTTGGGATCTGTGCCGGGTGCCCGGCCTGCCTGCCGCATGCTCTGGTCGAATCTTTCGGTCCACGCGGATGGGAAGGTCTCGGCGTGCTGCCACGACAGCGAGGACGAGTTGATCGTGGGCGACCTGAACGCCTCTGACACACTTCGGAGTATCTGGCGCGGTGAACCCCTTCGACGGCTCCGGCAGATTCATCGCGAAGGGCGGATCGAGGAGCTTCCAATCTGCCAGGCCTGCAAGAACTGGAGATGATCCGTGAGGGCCGTCTACGTTCTCAACGGAACGTCTCTGTGTGGCGGAGTTCGTGTCGTCTACCAGCACGCCGCGATTCTCAGAGAGCGTGGCATTCAGGCGGAGGTTGTCAGTCCGGAGCCGCCGAGTAGCTGGGCACCGGAATCGTACGTTTTTTACCGCCAGGTGCCGGCTCTCGAACCCGAGTTCATCGGGCCCGCGGACATCGCCATCGGGACGTTCTACTTCACCATGCGCCCGGTGATGCGCATGGCGGGAGCCATTCCGTTTCACTTCTGCCAGGGATACGAGGGTCTTTACGAACCGTTTCGGAGCCAGTGGCCAGAGATCGAGTCGGTGTACCGTTTGCCATCCAAAAAGCTCGTTGTCTCCCCCTACCTCGCGGACTTGATCCACACCCGGTTTGGTCAGGAAGCCGCTTTCATTCCGCAGCCGTTTGACGCCAACGTCTTCACCCCCAAAAAGCCGCGGGTACCTGACGGGACGTTCCGTATCTTGCTCGCGGGGCAGTGGAGTGTCCCGGTGAAGGGGATCGCCTGGGCGTTTGAGGCGTTGCGCCCGCTCGAGGCGGAGATTCCGGGTCTGACCATCGTCCGGCTTTCCCAGGATGCGCCCGAGGAAGAGATTACCTCGTGGCCCCACGCCGAGAGACACGTTGCTGTTTCCCCGTCTCAGGTGCCAGAAATCTATCGTGGAGTGGATGTGTTTCTCGGTGCATCGAATCACGTGGAGGGGTTCGGGCTCCCGACGCTCGAGGCCATGTCGACGGAGATTCCCTGCATCCTGACGGACATCGGTGCCTTTCGAGATATCGATCCCGGGGGCCGGGCATCGCTACGGATCCCGGAGCGAGATGGCGAAGCCCTGCGCGCGGCCGTGCGGCTGCTCGAGAGCGACAGGGACCTCAGAGAACGCCTGGGCCGCGCGGGGCGGGCGATTGCCATGACCTACAACACGAGCCGGACGGGCGCTGCTCTCGCCGCCGCATTCGTCCAGGCCCTCAATCAACGTTCGAGTTCTCTTGAGAAAAAGGCCTTTGGCTGGCTGGGCGAGAAGCTCTGGCCGCGCAGGTAATGCCCAAGAGAATTCTCGTGATGAATGATGGCTGGCCGTACGCGTTTATGCGCCGTGCTGCCAAGTGATGGGTACTTTCATGAGGCCGCTCGTGTAGTGGTCCGAGATGACCTGGAATTTGGTGTCACTGCGGGCGTCATAGAGAGCCATGGCTTTCTCGTCGCCCAAGAACGTGGCGGCGAAGAACTCTCCTTTTGCGAGCGGGAGCTGGTCGACGCGCAGCCGCAGCGTGTAGCGGCTTTTTCCTCGAAACGGGCCCTCTCCCGAGAGGCGGGAATCCGCGACAAAGCACGTGATCTGGTCGGAGGTGACGATGGCCACGTGAAGGTGGAGGGCTCTCTCCAGTGAATCGCCCTCGAATTCGACTTCGAGAATCCATGTGTCGCCGGGTCTGAAATCCCGGGTGGCCGTGCCGGACCCATTCAGAGTCACGGCCCTCAGAATCCGTCCCGGGCTGCTGGCGTGGGCTGCCAGGGCCGCTTGTGTCTGTGGTTGCTCCTTGGATGCCAGGAACTTCTCGTACTCCTGAACGACACTGTTCGCATCGCCCTCACAGGCGATTTCCCCGTGGCGGAGCCAGAGGGCCCGGTCGCAAAGAGTGGTGATGTAGTAGAGGGCGTGGCTGCAAAAGAAGATCGTGCGGCCGGAAGCCCGAAGCTCGAAGATGCGGTCGACGCACTTCTTCTGGAAGCGGCCGTCTCCGACCGCGAGTGCCTCGTCGAGGATGATGATGTCCGGAAGGACGGCTGTCGCCACCGCGAAGGCCAGCCGCATCGTCATCCCGGAGGAGTAGGTCCTTATGGGCCGGTCGAAGAACTCGCCCAGTTCGGCGAACTCCTCGATACCGGGGAGTGCCTCGTTGACCTCCTTGCGGGAGAGACCGGTGAGGGCGGCCTGCAGAAGGACGTTTTTCCGCCCGGTGAAATCCGGGTGGAACGCCGCTCCGAGTTCCAGGATGGCCGTGACCCGCCCCGAGACATGGACGTCCCCTGATGTGGGCGCCGTTGTTCCCGCCAGGATCTTGAGGAGCGTGCTTTTTCCCGACCCGTTTTCACCCACGACTCCGACGACGGAGCCTTTCGGAATCGTCGCCGAAACATCCCGCAAGGCGTGCACCTCCGAGTGACGCTTTTTCCCCGTCAGAAGTTCGATGAGGCGGTCCCTGGGCTCCGCATAAAGCCGGTACGTCTTGGAAATATGAGAGAAGAAGAAAGAAGTCTCGTCTCCGTTCACGGCGCCATCACTTCGTGCGGGCGAAGATACATTTGCGGCAGATGAAACCGGCCGGGGCCTCGTCGATACCGTAGATCCACTTCCTGAGCCGGGCCAGTTCCTCGCCTTCCAGGACCTCTCTCACGGACTGCCGGGTCAGATCTCCAACGACATAGGTCTCGTCGTAATCCTCGCAGCAGAGAACGCACTTCCCGTGCGGTGTGATGTGAAGGTGCTGGAGCGGACGAGAGCCGAGGTTCTCGCACCCTCGGAGGCGGGGGTGCGGGGAATCGGGCCGCAACCCAACCGGCAAGTACCCCGCGCGGTCCATGATCTCGAATGGGCGCACATTGAAGCGGGTTCCCTCGAAGTACTTCCGGATTTCCTCGTGGTCCTTCTTCTGCGTCTCGTCCCCGCGCCCGAGAACGATGATGTCCATTTCCGCCGAAACCGGCTTGTCCTTGGCGTAGTCGAGGTTTTTGAGAACGGTTTCGAGCTGGTCGGCGCCCCGGTCCCGGGCGTAACGTTCGCGGTTGAGCGTCGAAATGTTGATCGAGAGGTAGCGCAGACCCCCCATTTCGACGATCGCATCAATGCGTTGCGGGGTGAGGCCCGCGCCATTGGATAGGACGGCAGGGGGCAGGCCCGCTTTCTTGATGGTCCGGATCTGATCGAGGAAGCGCCGGTCCGCCGTCGGCTCGTTGTAGTTGATCATGGCCACGCCGTCGATCGTGCCCGAAAACTCCGACAGCTCGGAGACGATCCGTTCGTAGGTTTCGGTGGGCATGAAATACGGGACGCGCGGCGCGACGGCCACCGGGCAGAAGTAACAGGCCTGGTTGCAGACGGTGTGCGCTTCGAGAGAGACGTAGCGAAGGTAGAACTCTCGCGAGAGGTCTCGCGTCTCATCGACCAGCCAGCTCCCCTCGACGAGGTCACGAACCACCGGAGCGGGGAGCGCGGTCACCGTTGTGCGGCCATCGACTACGGCCCGCAGAGGGCCATAAAGCCGATCCGGGGGCGTCAGGGAAGCGTGGGTAAAGGGGTTGTAGAGCCGCGCCTCGTCGACGTGAAGGTAAGGGTTCCGAACGGGCGTTTGGCCCGAGGCGAGCCGCTTGACGAAGGACTGCAAAAGAGAAACCGGTATCAAAGCCGGGAGATGTTACACCGGCGCTCCCCGGGGTGAATCAGAGGACCGCGTTGATTCAATGGCCTGGCCTGACTACTGCTCGTGGAGCCACCGCCAGGCGGCGCCGTCATCTTCGAATACGCGCACCGTCAGCCCGCGGTTGACGACCACGTTTTCCCAGAAGCGTGCATCGGCCGCGTAGCGCTTGGCCGGGATGATCGCCACACGTGCCACACGCGGTGCCCGTGCCGCGATGAATTCGCCCACGGTGTAGATGTCGAGCGTGTCGAGTCTGTACTCCAGATCACGTTCATCACAGAGAACGCGGTCGAAACTGGCTGCAACGGCGGCTGTAATGATCGCCGTACCGTAGGCCTGCACGCCAGCCAAGTCCTCGTCGAATCCCGATGCCTTGACGAGCAGAGTGTTGTCTTGCACCGTCATCGTGTATTGAATCGCCATCGCGCTGTCTCCAAGTGGCGCTGTCGCCGTGTGCGCGCTGCGACACGGATCAGCGGCAGTCTGAACTTGACTCGATAGAGTCATTCTAGTGGTCCGGGTTGGCAGGCCGCAAGTTAGAGGGTAAGCGGAGCGCAGATGCTGGCGGCGGAAGGCCGCGTCTCATGCCAGTCCGAGAACTTGTCTCCTGCGGTTACGATGCAGTGTGTGACGCGGCACGCGCGACCTCCCGAGAAGCTCCTCCCTGGCCAGTTGCACCCTGGACCGAAAACCATGAAGTCTTGGCGTTTCCTCGTGCCTCTCGTGCTTCTCGCGATTTCGATAGTCCCCATGGCCCGGTGCGGGGAGGACGGGCGCACTCCGGTTTATGTCTACTCTCCCCACGGCCGCGAACAACTCGTTCTCATCGAGCGCGTCTTCGAAAAGCGGGAACCAGGTATCGACGTGAGGTGGCTCGATATGGGGAGCCAGGAGATTCTGGACCGGATCCGCTTCGAGAGGGTCAACCCACAGGCCGATGTCTGGTTTGGCGGCCCGGCGACCATGTTCGACCGGGGAGTCGCCGAAGGTCTGCTCGAACCCTGCAAACCGTCGTGGGGCAAGGCAGTAGATCCCGCGGGCATCGGTCCTTCAGACCTCTACTGGCCTGTTTATCGCACCCCTGCCGTCATCGCGTACAACAGTGATGTGATCCCCGAAACCAACGCCCCCAGAGACTGGGACGACGTGCTCGACGAACGTTTTTCGGGAAAAGTCATCATCCGGGAGCCGATGGCGAGCGGGACCATGAGAGCGATCTGGGGGTATCTGATCGAAAGAGAGCTGCAAAAAACGGGCTCGCTTGAGAGCGGGTATGCCTGGCTTCGGAGGCTCGACGCCAACACATCGGCTTACGTTATGAACCCGTCGCTTCTGGTCGAAAAGCTCTGCCGCAGAGAGGGCCTCGTCACGCTGTGGGATCTTCCAGACCTCTTGATCGCACAGAGCCAGGGAAGGCCCCTTTCGTATCGGTTTCCCGAAAGCGGGACCGTTGTCATCGACGATGCCATAGCGCTGGTTCGCGGGGCTCGACACCCCGGATCGGCTCGCGCCTATATTGAGTTTGTTGGAACCATCGAGGCCCAGATCCTCACGGCAAAAGAGAGCTTCCGGCTTCCGGCCCGGCTCGATCTTCCCCCTGAACGAGTGCCAGAATGGGTCACGCGTGTGGACCGTGAGATGAAGACAGCAAGAGTCAACTGGGCCCTTCAAGCCCGTGAAAGCGCGGTATGGATGGCCGGGTGGGACCGTCATGTCCGGGGTGCCGGACGCAAGGCTCGCGAGAAGACACGATGACGGTTCCCTTTCTCGAAATCAGGGGTCTCTCAAAAAGCTTCGGTCCGGTTCGAGCCGTTGATGGAGTCTCGCTTTCTCTGGAACGGGGAAGCGTCCTCGCTCTCCTGGGGCCTTCGGGCTGTGGCAAGACGACGACGCTCCGTCTCCTGGCCGGATTCGAAGAGGCCGATGAGGGGAGGATCCTCATCGACGGGCAAGATGTGACCCGGCTCGCCCCCGTCGCACGGCGGTTCGGGATGGTGTTCCAGAATTACGCGCTCTTTCCGCACCTCGACGCGGGAGAGAACGTCGCCTTCGGCCTTCAAACGCGAGGTTCGCTAACGCGCTCCGAGATCGACCGCCGTGTCACGGAAGCACTCGCGCTTGTCGACCTGGGTGGTTTTGCGAGACGCCGTATTGGTGAACTTTCAGGCGGGCAGCAGCAACGCGTCGCCCTCGCACGCGCCCTTGCTCCCGAGCCGCGTGTTCTCCTTCTCGACGAACCCCTCTCGAACCTCGACCCGGCCCAGAGAGAAAGGACCCGTGTCGAACTTTGCCAGCTCGTCCGGCGAATCGGGATCACAACCGTTCTCGTCACCCATGAACAAGAGGAAGCCTTCGATCTCGGAGACCGGATCGCCGTCCTGAGAGAGGGGAGGCTGGAGCAGGAGGGGTCCCCCGATTCTCTTTACAACCGTCCCGGGAACACTTTCGTGGCTCGCTTCGTGGGACGCGCGAACGAGCTTTTTGGAAGATTGGTCTCGCGGGGAGAAAACGGCATTCTGATTCGGGTGGAGGGAATCGAATGGCTTCTTTCTGACACGGCACACTCTGCGGGGGACTGCATTTCGCCCGGATCAGATGTCGTTCTCTCGATTCGGCCCGAGGCACTCTCGTTCGCCGGGGCAGGAAAGGCAAATGTGCTAAGTGGTGAGGTTCTCACCCGCCGGTTTCGAGGCGCGCGGACGCTTTTCACGATCCGCACGGCGGCAGGGAGCACGGTTGAAATCGAGGGAAGCCACTCGACAGCCTCGCCCGGTGAGTCCGTGGCCATTGTCCCGTCTGGCGGACCGGGAATTCATGTCTTTCCTGGAGCCGGAAGGAGCAAGGAACCCGGATGAAAGTGAGCCGGAACTCCGCCCGGGAGATCCTTTCAGCTGGGCTCCTGCTGCTCTTGGTCTGGCTCATCGCCGAGCCCCTGATTCTGGTTCTTTCCGAGAGTCTCACGTCTTCGAGTGGACACTTCAGCCTTTCGGCTTTCCAGTTGCTCCTTTCCCGGCCGAACGAACTGAGAGCGCTCTGGGGAAGCCTCTGGACCTCCCTTTTGAGCGTTGCCCTTTCCGCCTTCATCGGAGTGCCGCTCGCCTTTCTTTTTTCACGTTTCGACTTTCCTGGACGGAGGATTCTCGGGACTCTCGTCGCTCTTCCAGTCGTCCTTCCCCCGCTTGCCGGGGTGGTCTCATTCCTCTTCCTGTACGGCGAGGCCGGGTTTCTCGCCCGGTTCGTGACGCTCCTCTTCCATCTGGACGAAGCCCCGTGGCGGCTCGAAGGCGCCTTTGCGATTCTGCTCGTGCATGCCTATTCGATGTACGTCTACTTCTATCTGTTCACACGGGCTGGCCTGGCCGCAATCGATCCTTCGCTTCTCGAGGCGGCCGCGTCGCTCGGCGCGAATCGCTGGCGAACGGCCGTCACCGTGGTTCTCCCTCTTCTCGGTCCTTATCTGACTGGAGCCTCTCTTCTCGTATTCATGACTGCTCTTGCCTCTTTCAGCGCGCCGTATGTTTTCGGCGGCGGTTTTCGCGTCATGACGACGCAGATCTTTTCGACGAGACTGAATGGCGACTACCAGATGGCGATGGCGGAAACAGTGGCCCTGACAGTTATCGCCCTTGGAGGGCTCTTCATCCTGGAAAGGACTGGCAGGGGAGGACTAGGCACGGCTGGAAGGAAAGGAGCCGCCCGGCCAGCACAGAGAATTCGAAACCGGTCCCTGGCTGGTTTCGTAACATTCATGGGCTGGGGGTTTGCTATTTTCTTGTTGCTTCCCCACTTGACCGTCATCCTGCTGTCTTTTGTTCCACTCGGAAGCTGGACCCACCAGGTGTTTCCGCCACAGTACACGCTCGACAACTATGCCGGGCTTCTCCGTGAGCCGGAGCGACTTCGGCCTCTGGCGAATAGTCTGTGGATGGCCTCTGCCGCAACAGTAGGAGCCCTTGTGATCTCGCTCGCTGGGGCTTTTCTCTCGGTGAGAGGGCGGGTTCGGACGGGGAGGGTGATAGAAGCACTGCTGGGATTGCCGTGGGCCGTTCCGGGAACCGTTTTCGCCATTGCCATCGCGACGATGTTCAGTGTCGAACGCGCCTGGCAAGGCCGTACTGTACTGATCGGGACGTTCATGATCCTTCCGCTTGCCTATCTCGTGCGGAATTTACCCATGACGAGCCGGGCCCTCTTTTCGGGGTTCCGGACACTCGATCCATCCCTGAGTGAAGCCGCGGCAAGCCTCGGCGCGGGGCGATTCACGACGCTTGTGCGGGTGACTTTGCCGGTCCTCAAGCCTGCCCTGGTGGCAGGGGCAACGCTGGCGTTCGTGACGAGCCTGGGCGATTTCGTTACGAGCGTCCTGCTCTACACGTGGGACACCCGGCCGCTTTCTCTCGAGATTCTGGCGAGCCTGAGGCATTCCGACATCGGGGCGGCTGCATCTTACGCCGTGCTCCTCATGGTCACGAGTGCGCTCGTTTTTGCACTTGGGGCGGAGCGAAAGGAGACGGAGCGTTGATGACTGATTTCCCGTTCTCCTCGCGGGTGTAAAAGGACCGGTAATTGAGGCCTCCTGATGTCACATGACGAAACGCACATGGCTCCCTCAGGCGAACTCAAGCGCCTGTCCGTTCTCATGGCCGCCAACGGCGTGGACATGATGGGTTTCGCCATGGTCTTGCCGCTCCTCCCCTTTTACGCGCTCCAGCTGAAAGCCACCCCAGAGACTATTGGCTGGATCATCGCGTCATTCTCCATTGCGCAACTGATTTCTGCTCCTCTTTGGGGGCGTCTTTCCGACCGTTATGGAAGGCGGCCTGCCTTGCTGATTGGTCTCTCTGGTTCAGCGGCGGCGTATGTCGTTTTCGGCCTGGCGGATTCCGTGTGGCTCCTTTTCCTTTCGAGGGTCGTCCAGGGTGCCGGTGGCGGGACAACGGGCGTCGCGCATGCCTACGTGGCAGACACCGTGGCCCCTCAGAACAGGGCGCGCGCTCTCGGCTGGCTTTCCGCGGCGACTGCCGCCGGTGTGATGCTAGGTCCCGTCGTGGGCTCACTCGCCTCCCATTGGGGACGCGAGGCGCCCGGATTCGTTGCCGCGCTCCTCTGTCTCGTCAACGTGGGGTTCGCGTGGAGGTGGTTGCCTGAATCCAGGGTACCAGGCGCGGGAGATCACCAGGACAGCCGCGGCACATCAGTCTGGAGACTCGCGGGCCGGTTCCTGCGGTACCCTCTTCAGCCCGTATCGATCTTGATCTGGATCTACTCTGCCGGAATGCTCGCCTTCACCGGCCTCACTGGCATTCTGGCGCTCTACCTCGGGGCCCGGTTTGGTGTGACCGAGAAGACGATCGGCTACTTCTTCCTTTATGTGGGCGCGCTGTCGCTCGTGATTCGTTCCCTGCTGCTCGGTCCGATTGTGAAACGGATCGGAGAGCTGGCTGCGATCCGGGCGGGCACTCTTCTCCTCGTTGCGGGTCTTTCCCTGTACCCGCTGGCTCCAAACCTCTGGGTGCTTTTTGCCGTCATTCCATGTGTCCCGGCGGGCACGGCCCTTCTCTTTCCGGCGACAACTTCTCTCCTCTCGGCGCGCTCGAAGGAATCAGAAGTCGGAACCGTCATGGGGATCGCGCAAACCTTCGCTGGACTCGCGCGCGTGGCAGCTCCCGTCATAGCGACGTCCCTTTTTCAGAGAGCCGGACACGCGGCACCGTTCTACGCGGCCGCAGCCACCGTGGCCGCGGTCAGCGCCGCATCATTCTGGCTTCGCGAGGATTTCTCTCACGAGACCGCCGCCCTCGCGGCTCGAAAGCAATCTTCTTGACCTGTCCCGAGGAGTTTTTCAGGCGACTTCCTGCCCGGGGGCGGGCAAGATGCCCGCGCTCCCAGGAAAGACCGCCCGAGGAGAGGGTTCTTCCGGTCAGCGCTCCTCGATTCTCTGGGCGCTTTCGACGAGTTTGAGAAACTCGCCACGGTACCCGCCTTCATCAGCGCCAAGGGCCCCTTTCGCGCGTGCGAGCACATTCTGGAATGACGCGCCGCCTTTGAATTCGGAGTTGCGCAAGAGCAGACCCCACTCTGCGACGGACGAGGCAAACCGGAAGTTCTCGGAGGCTTTTTCGATTGGCACCTCCCGGGACTCGATGCTCGACTCGAGGAGCTGACTCGTGTCAGCCGCGGGCTCCTTGTAACGGAGCTTTATCCATGCAAACTCGTTGTTATTGGCCGCTTTTGGGTCGACCTTCGTTGTCTGGTATCTCGTGGAGGTTGACGATTTCCCTCCATTCGTCGCGGGGACCAGCTCGTAAAGAGCCGTCACCGTGTGCCCGGCCCCGAGTTCCCCTGCGTCTTTCTTGTCGTTGTCGAAGTCCTCGGCGCGTAAGGCCCGGTTTTCGTACCCGATCAGACGGTACTTCTCTACGCGCGCCGGGTTGAACTCGATCTGGATCTTCACGTCCTTGGCGATCGTCAGAAGCGTTCCCCCCATCTGACTCACGAGGACCTTCTGCGCTTCCTTGACGGAATCGATGTACGCGTAATTCCCGTTCCCCGTATCGGCGAGTTTCTCCATCCTCGCGTCCTTGTAGTTGCCGGATCCAAAACCAATCACACTCAGGAAGATCTTCTCCTCGCGCTTCTTTTCGATCAGGCGTTCCAGCTCTGCCGTCGAGGACACGCCAACGTTGAAGTCTCCATCGGTTGCCAGGATGACGCGGTTGTTCCCGCCTTTCTTGAAAGCCTCTTTCGCCACGTTGTAAGCCAGCTGGATCCCCTCTCCGCCAGCCGTGCTGCCGCCCGCCGAAAGGCTTTCGAGCGCCTGGATGATCCGCTCCTTCTCGCTCCCTGGCGTTGAAGGAAGGACAAGGCCGGCGGAACCCGCGTAAGCGGCGATGGCCACGGAGTCTTCCTCGCGCATTTCCCTGACGAGAAGCTTGAAGGCCTCTTTCAAGAGAGGCAGCTTGTCCGGGCTCTCCATTGATCCAGAAGAGTCGATGAGGAAGACCAGGTTCATCGGCGGCAGGTCCGTGACGGGAATCTCCTTGCCCTGGAGCCCGATCAGAAGGAGCGTGTGGCCCGGCTCCCATGGGCATGTTGAAAGCTCGGTGGTGACGGAGAACGGGGGCTTCCCTTCCGGCTGCGGATACGCATACCGGAAGTAATTCACCAGTTCCTCGATGCGCACGGCATCCGCTGGAGGCCGCGAACCCTGGGAGAGAAACCGGCGCACGTTGGCATAGGAAGCCGTGTCGACGTCGATCGAGAAGGTCGAGAGCGGGTTCTCGAGAACAGCAAGAAACGGGTTCTCGTGAATTCGGGAGTACTCCTCGGTGTTGGATTCCTGTTTTTGAACCCGCAACTGGGGATGCTGATCTGCCGTTGTTGAGGCGGGTACCGGGGCCGGAGCCATCTCACTCTTGACAAGCATTTCCGCCGGACGCTGCAGGGACCTCCCCTGTCCGTCATCTTTCATCTCCCCGGCCTTGCGGCTGTAGCAGGATGCCGAGACGGCCAGAAGGATCAAAGACAAGGTCAGGGCGGCAACTCTCTTTCGCGAGGGCCTCTTCTGTACGCTAGCGACGACGTTCATGGTCTAAACCTCACTTTGCTGTTTCCAGGAGATCTTTCTTGCAGGAAGAAAGTTCCCGGGCCCAGTAATCAGAAGGGGGATTTTCGGACCTCGCCGATTCGTTGAGCAGTCTTCAGGATCTTGGCCGTGAGGTCGCCGCGAGAGTGGGGAAGGGGGCCCACCCAGTGTCCGGCCACGGGGTCGAACAGCTGTCTCTCCTGTTGGGCCAGAACCCGTTCCGCCTCGGTCTCGAGGCGCGCGGCTTCCGGGAATGCCTTCCTCAGCCGGGCGGCGTGAGATTCCAGGACGAGTGCGAGCGGAAGAAGGTAGGGACGGCGTTCGAGTCCGCCGTGTCCCCGGGCGGTGTTGAGGAACTGGGCCGCCGCATCTCCGTCTTGTCTCTTGATGGCTCCCGCGGCGAGGAGCAACCGCAATTCGGCCATACCAGGTCCGCCGGGGCCAACCGCCCGGGCGCGTGAAGCTTCTGCGGCGTGAAGGCTGGCAGGGCGCGCGGAGCTTTGGTCCATGAGGGCAAGCCAGGCGGTGGCGCTTTCCGAGAATGAGGCGAGTGCGGGGTCATCCGCGGGTACCGTTTCGAGAATGGCCTGAAAGTCACTCCGGGCGCGGGCCGGGTCTCCCGCGCCAAGGGCGATGATGGCTCGCTGCTGCAGGGCCTCGTAAACGTAACGTGTGGCCTCGGGGTAGAGCGCGCGGCGTCCCGAGAGGGCGTACTCGGAGCAGCGGAGGGCGAGTTCTGTGTCTCCCAGATCGTAGGCAATCCAGGAGAGCCACAACATGTCGGTGAGAAGCCCCGGGTGACGCGCGGGCACGGCGCGCAAAGTGCGCTCGACGAGCCGGAAGATCGACTGGGCCGCGGCAGTTGTCCGGCCCAGGTCTCGAAACACACGGCCAGCGAGGTAATCCGTGAAGACAGCTTCGTAATCTCCCTCGACCATCTTGTCGCGGGCAAACCCCAGCGTTTCTTCAATCTCGGCAAGCGCGTTTTCGGGATCTTGCGTGGCCATCGTGACCTCGATGTGATCGTTGCGGATGGCGAGGCAGGTCACGGGAGGCAGCTTTGAATCCGGACCGCACAGAGCCATCTGCATGGCCGCGAGTTTTGATGCGCGGCCGTTTTCACGCCGCAACCGGTAAAGGTCGATGAGGCGTCCGCGGGTTTCGATGAGGACCGGATGGGTGGCGGGAACGTGTCCGGCCAGGAGTTCTTCAGCTCGCTCCAGGGCTTCTCCGGCTGTCTGGTTTCTTTCCAGGGCCATCAGGCTGCGTCCGAACTGCTGCAGCAGCGTGGCCTCCATTTCTGGATCCGCGGGAAAGCGTCCCGCAAGGGACCGTGCCGCGGCCTCGAAGAGGGCGTCGACGCGGCGCGCCGGATTCGGGGCCTGGTAAGGGTTGGTGCTCTGAATGACGCCGAGGAGGAAGTCGCGGGCGGCGACGGCGCGGTCCCGCTCGTGGCGGGCAAGGGCCGCCTGCTGTTTCGCGGTGTCTCGTTCTGTCCGGAGCCTTAACGCGAAAAGGGTTCCCGAGACTGCCAGCACCAGGGCGGCGGCGGCGCAAACGGCGGAGACGAGCAGGTGGCGTTGAATCAGCTTGCGGAGCCTGTACGCGGCGCTGTGGGGACTGGCCTCGAGAGGCTGGTTCTCGCGGAGTCTCCTCAGGTCCGCCGCCAGGGCCGCTGGCGACTGATACCTGCGGTGAGGTTCTTTCTCCAGCGCTCGCATGGCAATCCACTCCAACTCACCTTTCGCCTCTCGAATAAGGGTGGCAGGTTGAGTGCCACGCATCTCGGCGATGGATGGAAGTTCGGGGGACTGAGCCAGGGCCCGGCTCGGCGGGGTGGGTTCTTCCTCGCGTACGATCTTCTGGATCTGGACCCATCGAAGGTGCCGGCCGCGAAAAACAAACGGCGGCCGTCCGGTCACGAGTTCGTAGAGGATCACTCCGAGGGAGTAGACGTCGGCCCGCGTGTCGATGTCGGCGGCTGTCGTCCCGAGCTGCTCGGGGCTCGCGTACTCCGGCGTTCCCACGATGGCTCCGATCTGTGTTTCCATGGTGGATGTCCCTGGTATCCGCTCGGTCGCCTTGGCAATTCCGAAATCGATGATCTTGGGGATGGGGCGGTCGCCGTCCCTTGTCACGAGGATGTTGGATGGCTTCAGATCGCGATGGATGATTCCTCTCTGGTGTGCGTGCTGGACCGCGCTGCAGACTTCTTCAAGCAGTTCGAGCCGTTTTCCGGGCGGGAGTTTTAGCGAATCACAGTACTCGTTCAGCGCGGTTCCGGGGACGTACTCCATGACGAAGTAGGGCTGGTGCTCTTCTGTTTCGCCGGCGTCGAGAATCTGGGCGATGTTGGGGTGACTCATCAGGGCGAGGGTCCGGCGCTCGGCGTCGAATCGTGCGATCACTTCCTGAGAACTCATCCCAGCCCGCACCACCTTGATGGCCACTCGCCGCTTGATGGGTTCGGTTTGTTCGGCGAGGAAGACCGTTCCCATTCCGCCCTGCCCGATCTGCAGGAGAAGCACGTACGGGCCGATGGTCTTTCCCTGGGGAACGGGCGCTGACTCACTCTCTACAGGTTTTTCTGGCCGGGTCTCGTCGTTTTCCCTGTCGCGCCAGGCCAGGGTCGGCAAGACGGAATCCCTGCTGGGCGGGCGCCTGTGCCCGCCAGAAGCCGCTCGCTTGGGGGTGGAGTCGTCAGCTGCCATGAAGTCTCCGGGCTCTTTCCCTGTGTCCCCTGAGTATGCGGCAAAGCAAGGAGGACGTGACATCATCCTCCCAAGAGGAGAAGGGCGATCAGATGACGAACCTCAAGAAGTTCTTTTTCGCGGTACTTCTGGCCACCGTGGCGTGCGGCAAGCGCCCGGCCGCGGATCCCGCCTACGTGGAGGAAATCGAGAAGGTGAGGGCCACGCGGGTGGAGCGGCTCACGGCCGAGAACGGCTGGCTGACGCTCGTTGGGCTCCACTGGCTGAAGCCGGGCAGCAACTCGTTTGGAAGCGACCCCGCAAACACCATCCTTCTGAAAGCCCCCCAGATCCCGCCTCGTGCTGGTGTTTTTGATGTGCAGCCCGGCGGGACGGTTATTTTGAGCGTGGACCCGGGAGCCCCCGTCCTCGTGAACGAGGGGCCGGCGCAGCCCGTGCCAATCGTCACCGACCGGGATGGCAAACCGGACACGATCACGGTTGGGCGGTTGCGTCTCGCCGTCATCGAGAGGGGGGACCAGCTGGCGGTCCGTGTGCGAGACCCCGAGAGCGAGGCCCGCAAGAGCTTCAAGGAAATCCGTTACTTTCCGGTAGATGCGAAGTACCGGGTCGAGGCGGTCTTCGAGCCGTTCCCAGAGGCGCGCGAGGCGGAAATGCCGTCCGCGCAGGGGCCGCCGCAGAAGATGCTCGCTCCTGGCGTGCTCCGGTTTTCGCTTGACGGAAAACAGCTCTCTCTCCAACCATTTCTCGAGGCCCCTGACGACGATGCCTACTTCATCGTCTTCCAGGATGAAACGGCTGGCAAGGAAACGTATGGAGCCGGGCGTTTTCTCTCGGCAAAGATCCCGAAAACGGGTACGTCGCGCGTGGTGCTTGATTTCAACCGGGCCACGAACCCTCCCTGCGCGTTTACTCCCTACGCGACTTGCCCGCTCCCGCTGCCGCAGAACATCCTCGCTGTCCGGATCGAGGCGGGCGAGAAAGTTCCCGAGGGACACTGACCGCTCCTTGCGGGGAGGGCACCGGGAGGTTTGTTTTCGATTGCCGCTCGCCGTACTCTTCTTCCTGTGACCGTCGAGACTCTGCAAACTCCTTATCTTCTGCTCGCATCCCCGGAGCTAAACGATCCGAATTTCAACCAGACGGTCGTGCTGATGGGCCATCACACGGAGCAGGGGGCACTCGGTTGGATCATCAACCGCTTGGTGGAGGGAGGGGCCGCGAGTTTGCTGCCCGAGGACTCCGCAAAGCTGGTGAATCCGGCCACCCCGCTGTTTCTGGGCGGCCCGGTCTGGACGCCAGGCCTCCTCGTCATTCACCGGCAACCCATCCCGGGCGTCGACTCGGCCCTCTTGGCAAATGGGCTCTATGTCTGTTCCTCGGCGGAAAGTCTGCCGGTTCTTTTTTCCTCGGACCCGGGTGAAGGCCGGCCTTCTGGGCTCCTCATTTTCGGCTACTCGGGATGGGGGCCGGGACAGCTCGAGCGAGAGATGTCGGAAAGCGCCTGGTTGGTCCTGCCCTACGACGAGAGCCTTGCGTTTTCCATGGACCCGGGCACCCTCTGGGAGGAAAGCCTGAGACGTCTGGGCGTCGCGCAAGTCCGAATCTCTGCTCCTGCAAGCGGAGTGAACTGACATCTCTTGGGCGAGCGGCAAGACGAAACGTACCACTGTTGAAGAGACCCCACCCGGCGTTCACAAGCCTGCCCTCCCCTTGCCAGGAGAGGGCGGCAGGAAAGAAAGGGAAAGCGGGTCCGCCCCTCCCCGCGCCGGGGAGGGGCAGCCGCGTGAGCGGCGGGGAGAGGTCCCTCAGAGGCGGCACGTTATTTCTGCCGCTCGCCTTGCAACGGAATTGGAATGAGCACGGGAGTGCGGGGAGCACTAAGTAGACCGAAAAAAAACTCGCTTCTGAACTCAATTTCGCTTCCCCAAGAACCCCTCTCCCGGCCTCACGGCCACCCTCTCC